>ENA-UOJM01000956-UOJM01000956.1-human-gut-metagenome-genome-assembly--contig:-P116-NODE-956-length-31512-cov-8.575707_pt1 | contig 31512 bp, 35 predicted proteins | sample MGYA00242349_ERZ723896 | MGnify/ENA metagenome assembly ERZ723896 | reverse complement strand
TGTATTTTTGAAAAAATATATCATCATCATATTTGTTTTCTTTTCCATATTCTACATAATTCAACATCTTTCACCTCGCTGTAAACTTCAAAGTTTCTGTTCCTTACAAATTCCGATTTACCGTCCTGATTTGAATACATTATACCACGACTTTGTGACTTTTTCTACTGTCAGGTTCGTGGTATGTATCTGCGGTATGGGCTTGCACCCATACCGCTTTTTTAGTACTATATGTCAGTTTTCTTTCTCGATGAGTTCATCATAGGAGATATACGGAATCTTGAGCCAGTGCGTCCATCCTGACTGCGCAAGGGGCGTCATGATAACACCCAACTCCGTGTTCGCAGCATGAATGGTTTGCCCGCCGCCGACATAGATGCCGATATGTCCGTCCATCCATACGGCGATGCCGGGGATGTCGGGCATCGTATCAATCGTACCTTTCTCGGTCGCCATGTCGAGCATGGGGTCGGAGCCGGTATCCCGAACACCGTTGGAGCGATATTCGATTTGTCCCGTGTCACAATTAAACCATGCATAGCCTTTGATGAGCCCGATGCAATCGGCGGTGCGGCCTCCGAGCCAATGCCGACGAATGAATTCCTCGTTATCGCCGACCTGTTCCGGGAATTGCGATATCTTGGTTGTCAATATGGACTCGGTCAGCACCTCACCGTATGTCCCGTATACATAGCCCCATTTCTTTGCGTAAGCCTGCTTTGCCCACTCTGCAAGGTCAACATTATTCTTTGTTTCGGGATCGACAAACTTTGAGACATTGATTGCCTTGGCACGGATGGAATTCATTATCTTGCTGTAGTCCTCGGTTTTCAGCTCCGTGCCGAAGGCGGAGTTGACGGCGGCGATGAGCTGCTCGTCCGTCTGATCCTCCGTAAAGCAGCCTGCCAGCTTGGAAACAAAATCTGTTTGTTCGGCATAGTCGGAAAGCGCCAGCACATACAGCACCTGTGCCTCTTTTGTCCTTTCTGCCGTAAAGCCCTTTTCGGTCATAGCCGTTTCAATGGCCTTCATCGTATCCTCAACCGCTTGCAGCTTTGCTTTTTCCTCGGCGGAGAGATTTTCCACCACCAAGGTCTGAAGGCGGTCGGTGTCGATCTCGATGTCACCGTTGAACAGAGATATAACGGCAGCCACCGGCATAATGATGATAATGATCACACCGAGGACGATGCCGAGAACGGTGCGCCGCAGCTTTTTATCGGTGAGAACGGCGACGGCAATTTTCTTGAGTGCAGCGGCTACCGTGGCGCTCATTATCTACCTCCCGATTTGCCGAACAGTGCGGCTTTGTATTCGGGTGCAATGACCTGCAAAAGATACCGTTCGTTACCGCACCGATAGAGGCAAGTACCTCTTTCGGGATATTTGATGAGCTCAAACTCGCTCGGCTCGACCTGCAGGGCGTCCATATACTCCTTCGGATTGATTTGTCCGGCATTGAACAGGAACTGGTGCGTGGGAATGGAGAACAGCGGCTTTGTGAACTCACGAATGGACGGAATCAAAAAGTCCTCGATATTCTGACTTGCCAGAATCACCGAGGAGTCTTTCTTGCGCACACGCTTCATACAGTTGCGCAGATATTCGATTGTTGTCATATTCGAGAGGAAGAGGTACAGCTCGTCCACCGATGCCGCCGTATTTCCTTTGCCCAATAGCTCGTTACTCATAAAGGAGAGAATATTGAACAACATACAATCCTTGAGTCGCCGGTTGGTGTCCATAAGACCTTTTACGCCGAATACGAGAAAGTTGGAGTCGGTAATGTTAGTGTGTCCGTTGAAATATTTGCTTTCCGAGCCGACGCACATACTGTGGATTCCGAGACAGACCTCCTGCAGCGTTTCTTCGGTGTAGAGGTATTTTCGCTGCTTGTCGTAGGTCATAAATTCTTCCTCGCAGAGATTGTAAAAATCCTGCATGACGGGAAAATCCGAGACCTTCTTTACACTGTAGTCCGTGTTGTCGGTGATACCGAATCGGGCGTACAGCTTGGAGAGCAGGATTTCAATAGTGTCGATCTGCGCATCGGTAAAACCCTTGTAGCTGCGGAAAAAGTCTTTCAAAAAGGCAATGTGCTGACTGAGCCTTGTGACCTTTTTGAAGGCTTCGGGCGTGTTGGCGTCGATATCCTCAACGCTGTCAGTCCACGCTTTCGGCTCTAACGGATTGATGGTGTATTCTCCCGACATAAAGTCGATATAACAGCCGCCGAGCGCGTCGCATAAGGTTTCGTATTCGCTTTCGGGATCAAGACAAATAATGCGCTTTCCCGATTCACGGATGTTGGTCAAAATAAGCTTCAAAAGATAGCTTTTTCCCTGACCGCTGTTGCCCAAAATAAGGGCGTTGGAATTGGTCTTGTCCTCGGCTCTGCGGTCGAAGTCCACAAGGATATTCGTGCCGTACTTATCTCTGCCGATATATGCGCCCTGCGGATCGGTCTTGCCGGAAAAGTTGAATGGGTAAAGATTTGCAACACTTGACGCAGGAAGCACACGCTCGTACTGTGCGCCGAACTGGTTGGAGCCTGTCGGCACGGCAGAGAGAAATCCCTCTTTTTGCCGTAGCGTTAATCGGTCAACGGAGATTTTGGAACGCGTCAACTCCATGGCAATGTCCGATTGCAATTCCTTGAGCTTTTCCATGCTTTTTGCTTTCAGCTCGATAAACACCGAGCAGTGGAGGAGCGGCTCTTTGTTTTTGCGGAGGTTGGCGAGAAGTTCAATTACATCCTGCAAATTGCCCTCCGCCTCAATGCTTTCACTGACATCGTTGCCGCCACTTTTGAGTCGGTTGCGGCGCGTGGCGTTCTGAATGATCTTGCGCTGTTCCATTGACTCCACCAGCCTGTGGTAGATGCGCAGGGTCACGCCGCTGCGGTCGGCAAGCTGCGAGAGAATTGCCTGTTCCTCGGTGGACGGCGGATACTCACGGATCGCCCACACGCAGCGGTAGCTGTCGCCGACGATATAATGGTCGGATAAAAATTTTATAGTGCCGGGCAGGATCATGTCGAAGAAGTCCTTGGTGCGGATCTCCTCAACCTGCTCCGGCGTTAATACTTTCGGTTTTCTTTTGAGCATAATATTTTCCTTTCTGCCGTTTAGGTTTCTGCGGCGATAATGAGCAGCCTGCCGTCCTTGCCCGATCCGTAGCAGGTGGAGAGGATGAGGTGCCTGCCGTTCTCGCAGGTTGTGCGGTCATACCATGGGTCTGCGGTATTGGTTCTCCGCACCTCGGTCACGGCAAACAGAAACACACCGTCGGCGGTTTCCAGCCTTACCGTGCGGTGTGAATTCAGAAAATCCGTATTCAGATATTTCTTCAAATCGGAGAACATCGTGCCGTTTTTCATGTTGTGACCGTAAATGATGAGGTTGCCGCCGACCGTGCTGCACCGTCCGTCAAGAAACGGCACTCCGCTTTGACTGTACTGCCCGTAAAAGCTGCGGCGGAGGTATTTCTGCGGTTCACTCGGAGTATACATGACGGGATAGCTGATGCTTGTGCCGTCAATACTCAGCCACCCGATACAGTCGCCGTTTACGGCAATGAGCGCAGGAATATTGTGTTCTGTGGTAGACTGTTCGGTCGGCTCTGCGCTCGTTTCTGTTTCTGTGTCCGTTACGGATTCTGCCGGAGCTTCGGTCATCGGCAGTTTGGCAATTTCTGCGACGGAGGCGAAGTCCTTTTTTTCTTTCTGCCGTTCTTTTAACTCAGAATAGATATTTACGCCTGCAAGCACGGCAGCCGCCGACAGCAGAAGACAGAAAAATATGAGGACGGGTTTATTCCTCGTCCTCATCATCTGTACCCTCATAGAACTGTTCGCCGTCAATGTCGGGCATTGCTTCGCCCTGCATACTTGCCTCAAAATAGAGTGCCAGGATGCGTTTGATTTCCGGCTTTTTAAGGCGGTGTACCTCAAAGCCCTCGCCGGCGATCTTACTTTCGATGCGGTTGGCGGTTTCAAAAACCTGCTTTTCCTTTTGACTTTTCAGGCGTGCCACAAAGAAAAACTGCCGCGCCGTCGCCATTTCCGTCTGAATGTTGTCGAGGAAATCGATGTCCTTTTTGATGAGCTTTTTGACCCTGCCGTTTTCCTCGGTTTTGAGGCGTTCGGTCAAATAGGCTTTGTTGTCGTCAAAGCATTCCGAGGAGTCGGTGCAGACGATCTCGATGTCGGGCAATGCCGACAGCACCATCATCAGATGGCGTATCTTGATTTCGATATTGGTGTGGGACAGCACCGAGATATTGGTGGGCGATACAAGGTAGAAGAGCAGCTCGCCCTTAGTCGTTGTAAGGCCGTATTTTGTAAAGGTTTTAATCCCTAAAAGCTCCTGCACCGAGCGGCCTTTTTTCTTTTTCTGCTGTTTCATTGTCATCATCTCCATTCGTAATACTGTTGTGTGGATATAAAGTACCGCGCGGCATATTTCATAAAATCCAGCACCGTGGTGTCATCCATGCGGATGGTTAAAAATCCGTAGCAAAGCACCGCCGCTGCCGGAAGAAATATGCGGAGCTGCACCAGCACCAGCACCGACAACAGTGCGGCTACCGCTAAAATTACAAAGTCTCGCAAGCTCCAAAGCCACAGATTGGCGGTGGCTTTGAGGTTCTGCGGATAGATATATTGCGTCATTTGGTCATTCCTCCGATTTCTATGCCGCCGACATCCTCGCAAAACTCCTGCGGCGTCCGACCGTGTCCCTGCATGAGCTTCTCGGCAATCATATCCTTGATGAGCTGCGACTCCGCAACGGTCGGCTCATAGTCAAAGTATGAGGAGCCACTGTCGCGGCTGATCTCGCATTCGATACGCAGGGTGTCGGCAAAGGGGTTGTATTTGGCGTACATATTCAGCCAAGTACCGTCCTCCGAGGCGGTGTTGATCCCGAACTTTTTGTCCACATCGAACCATGTTTCGATATATGCCGTAATTTCCTGCCCGATATCGCAGTCAACCTCCATATCCGAGTCAACGGCAATATCTGTGCGTTCCAATTCATTGTTTTCTTTCATGCTATACCTCCGTTATTTGCCTGCGGCCTTTGCCACACTGCGGGTCAGGTTGACTGCCGTAGTGGTGGCGTGTACCACGCTCATCATATTGACTCTCACCGAACTGTCAAGGCCAAACTGCTGCGCAATTCTCGGTACTTCATTGGCGGCCAGCATAATGCCAAGCCCCAACAGCATATTGTTCGGGAATGTCATTAGTCCAAGGAACAACAAGGTTGTCTGCATAAATGCCGTAAGGCAGATCGCTATAACCTGCTTGCACCATTGATTGAATCCGTCCGCATAGCCACGGGGAACGCTGAACATATACAGCGAACCGACCGCTATTTGAATGAGCAGAATGCCGCCACGCTTGATATTGGCGAAAAACATCTTGATTACGCAGTAAGCAAAGGCGATCATGCACAGCAAATTCAAAAGACCGTAGGTTGCCGAGACCGCCGACGAGAACATTCCGGCGAGGGCGGCAAGCCCTGCGTCGGCAAGGCTTTCGTTGATCCCGCCGGAGGCGATCCCGACCAAATCATGCGAAAAGGTGTTTTGCAGGCTGATGCAGAACTTGTATAATTCTATCGGCACTATGCCGATGAGGGAGCAGGCAAAGAAGCCCTTTAGAATATTGAGCGCTGTGGTCTTGATGTTCGCCCTGCCGCACTGGTATTCTATCGCCACATCGAATACGGCTACAACCGTTCCCGCGACGAACAAGCCCCAGCCGAACAGCGTGAACAGCTTCACGGTAGCCTGCACCCATTCGAGATCGAATACTTCCGAGCCCATATTGCCCATCATCTCGAAGAAATCAGCAATCGCACCGTAGATGATCTCGTACAGCCATTTGAGCATGGCGTTCCAAATCGCATCACCCACACCTGAACCGATGAAGTCAATCGTATCTCCGATGGCACTGCCGATGCCTGAAATGATATCTCCTAACCAGTCAAACAAGGAGCCTCACCTCCGTTTCCTTTTGCTTGTGTTTCCGCTCTCATCATATGATCGACCAGATATACAGCGGTGCGGTGAGGGTAAAAATAAGGCAGGCGAAGAGGATACAGGGCGCGGCGAACTCAAACTGCCCGTGCTTTCTGTAGTCGAAATATGCCGTGCCGACCTTCACGAAGAAAAGGATGGCGAGGATCATATCGCAGACGGGAAAGACCACATTGTTGACCACGGTCTGAATCTGTCCTTTGGCGGCATTCCATGTGTTCTCGATCGCTCCCGCTACATCGCCCGCCGCAAATGCGGTCACAGAGAATGCCGACACAAGGACGGCCACGAGCAGAAGAGAGAAAAGGATTCTGACGGTTTTCTTTTTCATAGGATTCATAAGCGGTTACCTCCGATCACTTTTTGAATTTCATTTTCGGTTATCTTTCGAATGCGGATATTGAGGTTTTTGCAGAACTGCAGCTCGTTTTTCATGCCGTCTGTGACGGTATCTCCGAACAGCCACAGCTCGTCGCAGAACCACAGAAGCGACAGTCCCGCCGCAAGCCCGATTTCACGGTCTTTCGGGTCGTTATCGTCAAGACATTCCGCATAGAAGTGCGGCACGACCGGAGCCGTGCCGCACCTCAGTGCGTATTCGGTATATGTCCTGACCTTCTTGAGATTGCTCTCAACATTCCCACCGAGGGGAGCGCAGACATACACCTTGCGCATCATTCGTCATCCTCATCCTTTCGGGATTTCACACGGATAATGATGACCGCCACAAGACCGCCGAGCGCCACAGCGCCGAGTCCGATCCAGAAGCCGAGGTTGGAGTTGTCGCCGGTCTGCGGATTATCCGGCTTGGGCGGAATAATGGTTACAGTCTGCCCTTCGTCCTTCAGATCCGCATGGGCGGCGATCTCTGTATCGTCACGGTAGAGGGTTTCGAATACCACGATCTCGGTAGCAGTTTTAAGCCCGGAAGCGTCGAATACGAAGGTGATATTGATCTCGCCGTCCGGCTTGTCGGGCTTGAAGGTGAAGGAGCTGCGAATTTCCTTGCCGTCCGCAAGCAGCGGTTCTCCGGTGGCCTTGTTCATCAGCACGCCCTTGACCGCATATTCCTTGCCGGGGGTGAGATTTTTGTAGGAGACAATATCCTCAATTTTCACTCTGCCGCTTGCGGTGACTTCCTTTTTGCCGTCCACCGTCGCTTTTGTGCCGATTTCGGGGATTTTTACCTTTACGGTCTGCCCAATATCATTGATATCCGCATGAACGGCAAGCTCTTTGCCGTCCTTATATAGCGTTTCAAAAACCACAAGGCTTGTATTTTCCTTGATGAGCCTTGCGTTAAAGGTAAAGGTCACGGTGACCGTACCGTTCGGCGTTTCGGGCGTGAATACAGTTTCGGCTGTTACCGCATTTCCGTTTTCGATGAAGGCTTTTCCGGTGCTTTTGTCCATAAGCGTTCCCACGAGTACATATTCCTTGCCGGGGATGAGGTGGCTGTAGGACACGGTATCGGTCAGCGTGAACACCTCGGTTGCACAGATTTCCTTCTCGCCGTCAACCGCGGCCTGCGTCCCGATTTCGGGAATACGGTCGTTGACAACGGTAATGCCGATGGTCTGCCCGTTTTCACTGATGCGAACGGGATAGATTTCCTCGTTGGGGAGATAGCCGTCCGCAGGCTGCAATTCCTTCACAAGCCAGTTGCCGTAAGGGATTTTCTCGAACACGAACAAGCCGTCTTTGCCGGATTCGTCAATCAACACAGCGGTTTCTTTTGTGAATTCGCTTGTGTCTGTACGGAACAGTCCGAACACGGCGCCTGCGATGCTCTTTTCGGTTTCACGGTCGATTTTGAGACCCTTTACCGAGCCGTAAATGAGTTCGTTCTTGATGGCTTCGCCGCCGTTTGCTTTGATCTCCACAAGGGCGGTATCCTGTCCGGCGTAGTCGAAGGTCACGGGGTACTTTTCATCCGAGAGGATATAGTGGCTGTCGGCTGCGATTTCCTTTACATACAGCTTTGCGCCTACAGGAATATCCGTCTTGAATGCGATGTTGCCGTTTTCATTGCAGTTTGCAATTTCAAGCAGACTGTCAGTCGGAACGGATGAGCCGTCTGCGGCGGTCAGATCCTCGGCCGCATAGAGTCCGAACTGCACCGAGAGGATTTCTCCGTTATTCCCGATGCCGAAGGTTTCGTCCTTGCCGAGAATTTTGGCAATGGACAGAGCTGCCTTTTGGCGCTCATTGTAGAACTCGGCGGCTGTTTCGGTGACCTCGACGGTTTCGCCCGCATAGGTCAGCTCCACGGTCTTTTCCGTGCCGTTCAGCACCATACCGTAGGGCGCTTTTGTTTCTCTGACGGTATATTTTCCGAGATATAGCGCCTTGCTTTCCGAATTGCCGTTTTCGTCGGTCGTTACGGTGTCCACGACCGTTCCCTTGGCATATCGGAGCGTTCCGTCCGGCGTGATAATGTCCTCGGCGGCGGTGATTTCATAGGTTGCCCCTGCGAGGTTTTTATCCGCAAACACAAGGCTATATACGCCGTCCGTTTCCACAGCGGAGAAGAAGATCTCGCCGCTTTTTGAGATGTTAACGATACCTTTTTGCGGCATATTGTGCTTTTCTACGGTTACGACCGTCTTGCTGCCGTCCACCTTGAATGCGATGGGTGCGGAATCGAGGACATATCCGTAAGCCGTACATTGCTCGATAATCTCATAGTTACCGTAGGACAGCTTTTCGGGCATCATGAGCTTGCCCGTTACATCGGTGTAATAGGTGTCGATGTCCACAGGTGTGGGATAGTTGATGTGCTGCACGATATATTCGCCGGTATCGGTGTTGCGCACCTTGAAGCCGATACCCGCCGCAGGGATGATCTTGCCGGTTTCCGCGTCCTTCTTGACGATCTCTATAAGTGCTTCGTAAGGGGCATTGTTGATGAGGAAGCGATAAATCTTGCCGTCCTCGCTGATATAGACATTGAAGGGTTCAAGCAGTTCTTTGCCTTCCCAGCCCTTTGTCTGACGCATGGTGTATTCGCCGTAAGGCAGGTCTTTGGTTTCGGCAAAGCCGTTCTCATCGCAAACAAGGATATCCCGTTCGGTTTTCTTGGCGTTTTCATAGCTGCCCGCCGCTTTCAGATACACCTCAAATTCTGCGCCGACCTCCGGTGTTTCAATTTTGGTAGTGCCGTCGTCGCAGTGCTTGATGATAGCAATCTTGCCTTTGATAATATCCTCATAGGAGTCAAGAGGCTTGGCAATGTTGTATTCCACGGTATACAGCTTGGCTTCTGCGCCGATGTGCTGACTTTCGGTATTCAGCAGATATCCTTCGGACGGGCTAATTTCTTTCAGTGACCAGTCATCGCCGCAGATATAATACTTGGTGGTAAACTGACCTTTTGCATCGGTGGTATAGCTGTCGATGAGCTGATTGCCTTTATAGATGCCGTACTTTGCACCTGCGAGAGAAGCGTCGCCCTGCGGCAAGCCCTTTTCGCTGTCGCTCTTGGTTACGGTAACATTGAATTTCTTGAGGATATTGTCAAAGGATTTCTCCGTAACCTTGTTCCACTCGATTGCGGCGGTCTGCTTGTCGGGAACGACATAGCGGAGGGGTGTGTCGATTTCCTCAAGAACATATCCCGTGCCGATCAGCACATCCTTAAATGTTGCAACGCCGTTTTTGTCGGTCACGGCATACTCGTTGACTTCAATGCCGGAAAGCGATGTTCCGTAGAGGCGGAACTTCATGCCCTCGGTCAGTCCGTCCTCGGCTGTCTTTTTGACGGTGAGATCGCCGCGGCGGAGCTTGTTGCTGAAATTGACGGTAGACACCTGACCGCTGACAACGGTTACACGGCGGACTTCCTGCGGAATATATTTGTCATATTCGGTTTCGGTCACGGTGTAAACACCGGGCTTGAGGTTATCTACCTGAATCACGCCGCCGTTTGCGGTTTTAACGGTCTGATCCACACCTTCGCCCTGAATGCGGAAGGTGATGCCGTCCACCTTGCCGTCCTCGCTGACCTTGACGATTTTGGCACTGCCTGCCGCCGTGCGCACCTTGAGATAGGACGGCACAGGGTCGTTGTCGGCAGGAACGCCGGACACCATGTCCTGATTGGTGCTTTCTTTTCCCGGTACAGACCAGATGAGAAAGCCCGTACTCATATTGGTGGAATACACACGGCGGTTGAGCTTGACGGTGACCGCGTCATTGATGGGCTTGGTCGAGGTAAGGGTCAGTGTATTGCCGCTGACGGATGCGCTGACACCGCCGCTGACCGACACATAGTAGTCACTGAGCATATTGTTGCTGTCGGTGAGGGTGACGGTGTATTTGCCGTTTTTGTATTCCAACTCAAAGGTTTTTGCGGCGCCCGGCGTATAGGCGGTGAAGCTCGGACGGGTGTAATGCCTTGCCATGTCCGAGAGAATGGCATCATAGTAGGCTTTCAGATATTTGTTGCGGGTATACTGCTCGGTCATCGTGCCGCTGTATCCGCTCATGGGATAGGTTTTGTCGTTCAGCTCGGTGGCGGAACTGCGAAAGCCCATGGTGATCTGCCACACAATGAGCTGGGTGGCGGCGTAGCAGGCGTTGGCGTCCTTGCTCGTCTGCAAGCCCACTCGGTTAGGATATCCGTAGGTCAGTGCAAGCTTGAGCAAGTCCTTTTGATTCTCCGTCAGCCGCTTATACTTATCTCCGTGGCTTGCATCGGCGGAGCCGGCATATTCCGTATTGTCCGGCAGCGGGATGCCTCGCTCAATGCAGAAGCAGTATACATAGTCCTTGCCGTATACCCAATCGGATTTGTTTCCGGTGAGGCCGCTGCGCTTGGCGGTATAATCGTGCATCCTGCTGAGATAGGGGCTGAAGCCCTTATTGAAGTAGATGTCGTCTGCAGCCCTCAGCCCGTAGGCGGCGGAAAAGGCATTGCCTTCCTCGTCGGTGAGGGTGTAATCCCAACTGACATGGCAGTTGTTCAGATCCATCGTCACATCGGCGGCCGAGGCGGTCAGCGGCAGAAGTGTTGTGAGCAGCATAACAACGGCAAGCAATGCCGTCACCACTCTCTTTGTTTTGGCTTTCATAGAGATTCCTCCATTCAATTTGGTGTAAAAAAAGAATGCCGTGGATTTCACGACATTCTCATGAGGGTTATGAACTTATATCAGCCGTATATTACGGCATAGGCGATCCCGCCGTCGATTTCCAGCTGCACCACCTTATAGCGGACGCTGTTTGCGGTCACGCTGTTGGCAGGGTCGGTGCCGGTTTTATAGATCAGATCCACATGGTGCTTCAGGGTGCTGATGACCCCGTCCACACCGTCACGGCTGATCCTCGGCGTTCCCATCCAACCGACATCCCATCCGAACGCTAATTCCTCTGCCCATTCGAAGGTGAAGCCTTTGGAATTATAACTTTCCGCATAGGCTTTTACCTCGGACACGATGCGTGTATGGTCGGCCTCGGTGAAGCCCTTGGGCGGCTCCGTTGCAGGAGGCTCGGTGGGCTGCGGTTCGGTGGGCTTCGTAGGCGGCTCGGTCGGTTTGGTTTCCGGCGGCTCCGTGACCTTCGGCGGCTCGGTAGCTTTCGGCGGTTCGCTCTGCTTTGGTGCTTGCGTCGGCGGTACAGTTTCCGCCTTGTCAGCACTTTCCGCAGGCTTTCGGGTTTCCGCTGCGGTGCCGCTTTCGGCAGGGGCAGAACTTTCCGCTTTTTCTTTTTCTGCCGTTGCTTCGGTTTTGTTTTCGGTGTCGGCAGGGAGAGCGGTATCAACGGTGGTTTCGGGTGTGAAGTCCGTCACCGTTTCGGTTATACGGCTGTCCGCTGCCGTGCCGCTGTCGGGCGTTGCTTTGTTTGCATTACATCCCGCAAGGGCGAGTATCATCAGTCCTGCAAGGAGGACTGCGGGCATTTTCCGTTTCGTCATCATGATCACCTCTACTTACACAATACCGAAAAACTCGCAAAAGTCCAGCGAAATCTGCGGATTTCGAGAAAAAGTTACATTTGCTGCACCGGTTCATCCTCCGGATCGTCAAGCTCCTGTTCCTCGCTCTGTGCAAGCTCCGCTTTGTACGCCGTAAGCACGGCTTCGTTGAGGCTCTGCCGCGCCTCATCGGTGAGGGCGAAGACGATGTCGGAATATTTGGTTTCGCCGCTGCCGGTTTTGTAGGAGCGAAAGGGCATTCGGGCGAACATCCCTTTCTGACCGTCCACAACGGCGATGTCCTTGATGACAAATTCGCCGCCGATGTTCACGCTGGCATATGCCTTGACCGTTGCATTCTCACGCTCGATCATGCGGTCGATTTTAGCGGTCAGTGGAGTTTTCTGTGCCGCCGCTTTTGTGTTTGTTGGTTTCTTGGTTGCCATAATATAATTCCTCCTGTTACATTGGATAAAGCATAAAGCCGGTATCGGCTTCTACTTCTTCTTGACTGATGTTTTCGGGTTCAGCGTACTTGTTCATATATTTCTGTACTTCTTCCTCGGTCAATCCTCTGAAATCGTCCTCCGTGAGTCCGCAGACAAAGAACGGTCCGGCGATTATGGAATGACCGTCATCCAGATAACGGTTGCACTCCATACCGATGAGCTTCGCCTCCTCATTTCCCACAAGACAGGTTTCGTCATCGTTGTATATGGGTTCGATTAACCCTCCGACCGCTTTCTGTTCGGCTTCAAGAGTATGGGCAATTTCGGTTACATACGGTGCTTTATTGGGTTCGACATAGACCACCGTCATAAGGTTATCCGGCTTTTGGGTTTTTGCCTCGTCGAAGTCCACCTTTAGAAAGCCTACGCTGTCGCAGTAGTAAGCGCCGTCTTTTGTAACGACAATATCCGAAACGGAGAGCGAATGTCCGCGGTGCAGAGGATGTCCGTCTGTATTGAACATACGGTATACATCCTCCAAATCCTCACAATCCACATCTCCGCGGAAAACCTCGTCGTAAATGGAGGCGTTGATATCCTTGGTTTCCTGAAAATTGTCGAGATGCTTATAGTGCAGAAACTTGACGAAGTTTTTATCTCTGTTCCGGTTTATCTGATAGATCTTTATTTTCATTCTACATTCCTCCCAAGGTCATGCCGCCGTCCTCATCGGGTTCATCGGCAAGGTCGTCGGCTTCAAGATATTTCCGCGTGTTTTCCTTTGCCCATTTGGGGATGAGCTCCTCTTTCAGTGCGCCCACAAATTCCGTGCGGCGGTAATAGGTTTTTTCTCCGTCCGACACATGGAATCCGAACACCTTCGTACCGAGAGAATCCGGGCGGCAGCCGTTGCCGTGGGTGGCGTAGAACAACTGATTCTGCGGCGTTTTGCACTCGTCCTTGAGAACGGACGGATTCAGTACAAGTATGCGATCGGTATAGTCGAGCTGTCCGCTGCGCTCACTGTCGCACTGACTGCCGTCATATAATCCGAGTTTATCCCACAGCCGCCTTGCATCGGCAATGAATAGATTGACGAGCCCCGGATGGCTGCGGACATGGTATTGCCATGTGTGTTCCTTATCCATAACGGAAAAGCGCCTTGACCAATTCTTGTTGTCCTCGGAGTATCTGCCGTCATGGATTCCTTGGCGCACGGTGGCGGCGAGAACGAAGTTGACACGGTCAAAGCCGTATCGGTCGATGATCTCCTGGGCGCAGGAATTAAGGCGCTGACCGTCATAGTGTTCGTCAATGGCTCTCTCGATGGCACGGGCGCAGTCGCAGTTTTCGAGATAGCTCTCACGCCATTCGTCCTTTTCATCCCATTCCGCAGCTTCCTTGAGGGAATAGAGATATAACGGCTTATGCTCCGGCATTGTGTCCACCTGCTTTCTGTTCAGCCCACTTGACGGACAGATGCACAAGGGCTACACGCTGCTGTTCGGCGGAGAGACTGTCGAGGAAATCCTCAAGCGTCATCTCGGTTTCCTTGTCGGCTGTCTTGGTGCCGGAGCAGTTATCGCAAATCTTTTCACGCTTGACGGTGACAGTTCTGCCGTCCGGCGATTCCGTAAAGGACAGCACATCGTTATAGGTGAAGCCCACACGCTGTCTTATCTCATAGGGAATGGTGATTCTCCCTCTTTTTCCAAGGACACGGTATAGCTTTGTCATATCAGTTCGCCTCGCTTTCATCGCAATTATCGCTGCAAGGACAGTCCTCGCAGTCGCCGTCACAGTCCATGTCGGCAATGGGACAGTTTTCGCAATCGCCGTCACAGACGATGTCCTTCGGATCGTCGATGTTTTCAATGACGATCTTATGTCCGTCTGTGTACATCTGCAGGGGGTCGCCCTCGAACATTCCGGCTTCGAGGAATAATTCGGCAGGCACGGGAAGCATAATGATTTTGGTTTTTATCTTTTTATTCTGCATACGATGTTCTCCTTTAATATTTTTTCGTAGTCGAGTGGTTTGTCGATGGAATCGAACAGGGTGAGCTGGTGCGGCTGCTGCCGTTCGCGCTCAAAGAGGTCATAATTGGCTATGAGCAGTTCGGGAAATTCTTTGCCGGCCTCGTACTTCTGAGCCATGCTGTGTACCCGCTTGAAGTCGAAAAAGTTGTATTCTTTATATAACTCTCGAATTTCCGGACAGTCATTGTAGGACAGCAGAAATTTGCCTTTCATACCCGCAAGGGCGTGGTAGAGCCGCAGATGATCCTCCCAAGTGAAGCCGCAGTCATACACATATTCGCTTGTGAAGTACGGCGGATCGCAGTAGGTGAAGGTCGTCGGTCGGTCATAGTGTTTTATAAGGGTTTCAAAGTCCTGGTTTTCGATGACCACATTCTCGCATCGCTTGGCGAAGTCCTGCACGAGCGCAAACAGCGTTCTGAGGGAAAACGGCTGACAGGCAAAGGACTTGCATCCGCTTGAATAGCTGTAGCGGATGAGCTTTAGGAACATGGCAGCCCTGCGCAGGTCGTGGTCGTTTCTTGCCGCCGAATACAGCGTCCGAACTTCCTTGGCGGTCACTTCGGGCAGCAGTATTTCCGTGAGGTCAAGCTGTGCCTTTAGGTAGTCCTCAGTGAATTCCTCCTTTTCGAAGAACTTTTTTAAGATCGCGAAATCGTCACGGGAATTCAGGCTTAAAAAACCGAGTTCACGGATGAACTCCATCGGACGGTCACGCATACAGCGGAACAGGTTGACGAGGTTGTGGTTGTAATCGTTGAACACCTCGAATTTGTCCGGCACGGGCTTTCCGAGCAGTACTGCACCGGAGCCGCCGAACGGCTCAACATAGCGGTCACAGCCTATGGGGAACAGAGCGTACAGGATATGAAGGATAGAGGTTTTGTTGCCTATCCAGGTTACAGGGGATTTTATTTTGATCACCTCACTTTGAGGCGGTCAACCGTTATAAAGAAAAAGCGGCGGTATCTTTCGTCTTTATAACGATCGATACCGCCGTGGATTTATTGCTTATTCTGTTTTGGCTCTCTCTTTGGCACGGAGCCTGCGTATCTCGTCCTCATAGTCGTTGATGCGGTTGATCTGCATACATCCGAGGATACAGAAGCTGACGCACCCGCCGAGAAGCAGGCCGATCATGAGCATGGCGATCTCCATTCTACATTCCTCCCATCGTTATGCTTTCGTCCTCATCGGGAAACAGCTCGGCGGTTCGGACAGCGTCCTCGCCGAGTCCTCGGAGCAGTCTGTTGAAGTCCTCAATGTCACAGCAGGAGCGGATACCGTAATCGGCACATAAATCTCTGTAATAATCGAGTTCCATGCCATCTCTGTCCATGAGGATATTTTCGTTCAGTTCGAGCCATGCCTTTTGCTTTTCCCAACATACGCAAAGCGAGGTCGGGAAACCGCCTGTCTGGTCGCACTGAAAATCCGGCGAAGTATATACCTCGCCGGATGCGTAAAGCTCTGCGGTTTTCTTTTGCAGTTCATCATAGGTCATAGGCGCATACCCATCCCTTCGTCCTCATCCTCGGATTCCTCGCCGCCGGTGATATTGACATATTCTCCGATAATGCAGAGAGCCTCGTCATAGCTGCCGCACTCATGAATGCGGCCGGTCATTTCCGTTGCCTGTTCCGCAAGTCCGTTATGGCGGAGTGTACGGGCGGCGAGCCCAATAAGGTTGAAGATGTTTCCGTCCTCGCCGATGAGCCTGCAATCGGGCTTTGTCTTATCAGGCTCATGCTCGGGAATAAAGCCGCCGAGCCTATTGGGGACATAGTCCGAAAGCCAAGTGCCGCCGAACTGTTCGTGGGAATGCAACCTCCACATAGCGAGCTTGCCCATGTCGATCTCCACACCGTCCTCAAAGGGAAAGAGGATATTTGTGAGGCTGCCGTTTTGGAATACGGAGATATTCTCGAACTTGCTGCCGTTTTTCAGAATACCCTCATCGGTGAGCAGACCGTTGATGCCGTCGAGCCACTCCTGCGGATCACCGCCGCAGCCCTGCAAAACAAGCCCTTCCTTGCCGTTCATCCGGCGAAGGTCATCGGTGGTTACGGTGCTGATGCTCATATTACATACCTCCCATCTGCATGGCTTCGTCCTGGGCTTCTTCCTCGGCAAACTCCGATACTGTCATCGTTTCGCCCAGGAAGTTCGGCTCGGTGTCCTCATCCAGCGGAATATATCCGTTCTCGCCGAAGTCGAGGATATCCCGCATCAGCACAGTGCCGCCGTGGTTGACTCCGACCTTCGGTTCAATGGCACAGAAGCGGCCGCCGTCATCGCTGTGGCGGAGGTCATAGGCATACAAGCCTTCGGGGATCTGTTCGGGCATGAGCCGTCCGTTGCTGAACAGCGCTCTGCGGTCAAGCACCTCAATGACATCCAACTTTTCCTCGGTCAGTGCCTGCGTTTTCAGTTCCTTTGCCTCCGGCTCGTCATACGGCACAGGCTCAAAAAGATGTCCGTTTCGGGCGGAAATAACGCCGTAATCCGTAACGGCTGCACCGAGGCGACCGAGCAGCTTATCCGCCTCATTTCTCGGAAGCAAGTTTTCAAGCCAATTGCTGTCGAACTCCGTGCTTGTGTTTTCAAAAATATACTTCTTGAAGAAGGTGTCCGCAGTGTCGGGTTCGGCAGTAAATTCATAACGCCACAGATTTTGTGCCACATTCAGCGCGTCATGAATGCTTGCCGTGTTTTCGGCGTCGAGAACGGCTTTGAATTTACCCTGTTCGCTTTCGCTCATGATACTGATTTCCGCAGCAAGCTTATTGAGTGCTTGGACATCGCTCATGCTGCCAAACATATCCGAGGTGATCTGCGGAATTACAGATTCAAAATCGTAGTACACGCAATCGCCGATGTCTGCTTCATTAAAAGTTGCGGCATAATTTGCGAGTATGTCGCTTGCCATTGGAAGGTTAAGCCAAATAGCCCTATCTACAGGATCGCCCTTGATATGCTCCGGCGTACCCGATACAAGCAGACGAATGGCAAAGTCGGAGGATTCGGATTCCTCGTCCGGCAAGGTCACGCCGTCATATATCTCCGGTCGGTCATAATGGACGGTGGGGATATACAGCCTGCCCTCAAACACGCCGTTATCGTTTTTCTGCTGCACTCTGCCGATCTGTTCTGCATTCAAAAACGGAACGGCACTTTCGGGGATATCTTCGAGGTCGGAGAGCAGTTCATTTTCGAAGGCAAACCGACCGAGCTCGGAAAGATTGCTTACATTATGAGCAACGGGAACGGTGTCCAAGCCGTAGGTGCAGTTGATGAGATCTTTGATGCTGACGGGGTTTTCGTCTGTGTCGTTGAATATCTGCTCGGTCACGGCGTAAAACACGGGCAGTTCCTCGTCAGGAAGAAAGGAAAGCCGTTTGGCAAGGAAGTTCAGCTCATCCAAACTGAAAGTGTCCAAGCGGATGTCCTGCAGCTCCGGCAGGATATCGCATTCAAGGATGCTCACTTGAACCGTATTTTCTCTGCCGCCGGCACGAGTCCTTTGCATAGCGTCCTTGATTTCATAGTCCGCCGCAGGCAGCAACAATTCGGCATAATAATATCCGCCGTGAACGGGGTTTTTGGCGGACAGTTCAAGCCTCATGATTTTTCTGTTATATATCATTCTCGTTTATCCTTTCGCTTTTTATCGTATTCGGCATAGCATTTTACTCCTTGATGATCTGATATTTTTCATTTACTGCTTTAAGCCGGGAAAGGATATCCACCAGCACCGGCACCATGATGCTGTTGCCTGCCAGCTTATACAGCTTACTGTCGGACAGGCCGAGTTCATTTTTCAACTTGAAAAACTGCTCGTCCGAAAAGCCCATGAGTCGGAAGCACTCCTGCGGGTGTAACTTCCGAATCCATCCGCGGTGAAATATACCGTGGCGATCCACCACGGTAAGGCAATATGACGGAGCCCCGCTTGGGCGAAAGCGCGGGCCGTTCTGCCGGACGGTTTCCCGGTCGGGGTTGATGACGGGATATACGCCGTCGTACTCGAAGAACACGGCGGAATGCTCTCCCTTGTGGTGGCTCATTCCCGAATCCTGCCGAGCAGTGATGCACCGCGCCGTATCGGTGAATTTTGAGTTTTCATTGTAATCCACCAGATACAGACCCGTCCTGCCTCCGAAGCCGCCACAGGAGGCCGTCTGTGTTATGGCTGCTCCGCCTGCGTCGTAGACTCGCTTTCCCTGAGGCTGATGATCTGTGAGTTCGGAAAGAGCTTTTCCGCCTTTTCTCTCGATAGGTAGTATTTCTCCGGCACATCGGGGATCAAGATATCCGACAAGGAACACGCGCCGTCGAGTTTGGGGAAGGTAAGCCGCGCCGTCAATACATTGCCATTCGCACAGATACCCCAATCGAGATAGCTCACTGAGGATCGCGGTAAAAACGCGCCCTTCGCAAATCGTGCGGATCGGGGGTACATTTTCAAAGATGAAATATGCAGGGTGTTTCGCTTCAAGTATTCGGGAAAGCTCAAAGAAGAGAGTTCCCCGTGGATCGTCGAAAGCCCTTCTTGCTCCGGCAGCGCTGAAGGCGACGCACGGGAAACCGCCGACAAGAAGGTCAAAATCAGGGATTTCATCGGTGTTGACTGCTCTTGCGTCATTACAGAAATATTCTCCTTTCGTTGGGTATAAAGTTCGGTAGGTTGCGATGGCGGTGGGATCGTTGTCGCAGTAGCCCACAAAAGAAAAACCACCGATCAACTCGGCGGCGGTGCGGAATGCGCTCATTCCGCAGAACATATCCAAAACCTTGATCGGCATAGGTCATCCGACCGATACCGTTGTTTTTTCTGTTCCGCCCCGCTTTCCTTACATCGTCATACCGAATCCCTCAGATTCGTCCTCGTCCTCGCTGCCGGTCTGTTCCTCGGCAAGCTCCTCATCGGTGAGCTTGCGGAAGGAATCTTCGCCGGGGATGATGCCAAGCTGCCTGCCGTTATCAAATTTGCAGTGAATGGCAGACATATCATCCACTGTTATTACAGTGCCGCGCATATTGTCCTCAACAGGTCGGGGATCGTCGCCCATGTGTAAAAGCAAGATCCTTGTGCCTTCGGGATACATTTCTCTGTACCTCTGTGCCTGTCTGTACAGGCGGTCATATTCGTTCACTTTATTTTCCTCCGTGTTTTCTCTGTAAAATTCCAATTCGTAAATAACGCCGTTTTCACCGCGCTTGTCCAACACCTTAACCGCAGTGCCGTCAAAGATATATCCGCCGGCCTTGCCGAACTCAGTGAAAAAGCCTTTGCCTCCATTGCAGTCGGAGAATCGATGGTTTGGCTCATCCTTGATTTTCGAATAAAAGCCGTTGGTCTGCACCTTTGTCACCACACGGGTCAGCCCAACGATGTCGGGGTGGTATTTGTGTCTTGTCGCTTTGAATTCCGTGTCGAGTTTAATATACCGTTTCAGCTCGGCAAGGTTCTTGAACGCCATGGGCTGCGGCGGTTTTGCTTTATCTGTCATCAGTTCATCTCCATTCCGTAATATTCCTCCGGCGGTCGTAAAAAGGAGAAGTCGACATCCTCGATATTGTCGCAATGTCCGGCAAGGAAGCGGTCGTCCCGTTCCATGCGCATCATCAGATATGCGACCTCCTCGGGAGTGGCGGTCACGGTTTCCTCGCCGCCGTAAAGATACACCTCGGCGTGTACGCTGACCTCCGTTTCCGCATCGACATTTTCCATAAAGTCATCAAAGGCTGTCCAGCCGACGAGGTCGTCGTACTCTCTCGGTATTCCTCCGACCGTGAATTCGGTTTCGTCATAGCCTGCGGTTACGGTAACCGCAGAAAACAGCAAGGCCATATATTACATCCCTCCCATCGTCATAGGCTCGTCCTGATATAAGATGTCGAGCAGACTTGTGTCGGTGTCGTTGTAGATGAAGCCGCCGTCGACGAATTTCCCGTAATATATTTCGCCGATATGCTCACCGAAGGCTCTGTAATCGAAGAACTTTGCTACGGTTGGGTTCACAGCAAAGTCCTCGTTGTTTTGTGTTACATACTCTCCGATCTCCTGAAAATAGTTCGCACCCTCAACAAAGGTGAAGCAGTCGATGTTTTTCGCAAGCCGTGCAAGCTGCCCGGCGTCCTCGGCTTCGGCGTATTCGGCAACCGCCCACAGCTTCTCCAAGTCCATATCGGCGCTGTTGACGGCGGCGGCAAGGCAATTCAGTTCGTAAACCCCTTCCTCGGCGGCGATCTCCTTGAAGCGTTCCGTCCATTTTTCATTTTCGATGCAAATGTCCTCCCATGAGAGCTCCACATCGTCCGGTGTGGGTGCGCCGAGTCGGGCAAACGCTTTGTCAATGGCTTCTTCCTCGCAGGGCAAATACAAGAATTCGGTTTTTCCGTTATATTCAGCCCGCAAAAAGCAGAGCATTTCCTCATACACATACGCCGGAAAATTCTGCCCGTCATAATCCCTTACGAACGGTGTGTCCTCGTCGACGAAGAGCAAACCGTGTTCGGTAAAAACGCCCTTGCCGGATCGAATCAGCTCCCGTCCGAACTCTGCATATTTCGGGTCGTCTGCATCATCGGCAGGCAGACAGCCCTTGACCGTTAGCAGATACTCTCGACCGATCTTTCCCATATCGCCGATATCCTGAATCAGAGGATAACGGTTGAGATTAAAACTCAGATTGATGAGGTCGGGGACGGTTTCGAAGCCCTCTGCTTTCATTGCTTCGTAAAACTGATATTCCTCATCGCCGAAAAAGCTGTCCATCCGTTTTCCGAGGTAGTTGACTTCATCGAGATTGACGAATCGGTCTTGGAGGTAGCCGAGTTCCTCGGGAAATACGACCTCGGACACATACAGTTCAAGGGGCGTGACATCCTCGGCGTGGATTCTTTCGAGTGCCGCATTCATTTCCTTTTCAGTGCAGGGAAAACGGAGGGCGGTCTGGCTGTTTCCGTATTTGATTTTCAGTTTAATCATGGCAGTTCTCCCTTATGGCGGCGAGTCCGAATCTGCGAATTGCCATAGCGTTGCAGATGGTGCGGAACAGCATAGGCGGAACGAGGTCGGCATCCGACAGATCCGACACGGTAATATGCTTTGTGCCGAGCGTCAAGTCCTTTGCCGCACAGTAGAGGGTGTAGGCTCTCTCGGAGCAGTTGTTGAGCTTGATATTTTCAAAGAACACACAGCCGCTATTTATATGGTGCTTGCAACAGCTCCACAGCCTTGGGTCGGCGGTGAGCAGATACAGTGCCGAAAGCAATGCGTAATTTGCCTTGGCGATGTTCTTGGCGGCAAGTGTAAATCTTGCCCGATGCTTTTCATTAAGGTAGGTCATAGGCGTTTCCTCGCTTTCTATATATTCGTTGAATCTCTTGCGGAAGGGCGGACAGCGTATCTGCCTCATGGTGGCTGTCAGTAGCTCTGTGGGTGTTGCAGCGGTTGTTGTGATGAATAGCTGTGCTTCGGTAAAACGGAAGCCCAAGCCTCTCGGTGCAAAATTCGGAACGGTCATCATCAGCTGTTCCATGCGTCTGTCATATGGGTTAACTGAAAATATGGTCATTGTCTTTTCTCCTTGTGAAATAGAAAAAGCCCTCCGGTTTTTGTGTAACCGAAGGGCGACTGATAGTATTACATATTCTGTTGTGGAGCCGCTGTCTGTTCAAAGGTCGGCGGCTCGGCTTCGAGTGAGGGATATCCGTCCGTGAGTTTTTCTTGGAGCTTATCCAACTGCCGTTCCTGCTCATAGGTCAGTGTTTCGCAGTTGCCTTTGGCGAAGTCCACACAGCGACAAAGGTATGCCGATTCATTCTCACTGAAAAGTCGTTCTTTGCTGACGAGACCGGAGCGTACGGCGAAGGCTTCCTTGGCATATTCATAGTTCGGCGAGTAATCTCCCCAGAACACCGAGTCACCGTCTGCGTTCTGTTTCCAGGTACAGAACATAAAGCCGTTCTTTTCGTTGTAGGTCGCCGCCAACACGGTATCTCCGAAGGCGGCAAGCTGCCTGTAATCGGAGACATCAGCGGCTTTCATCTGCGGTGCGTGCTCGTAGAGACCGACATATTCTCGCACCGTAGAGATCTCATCCTGAATATCTGCAATTTTACCGCGGTATTCATCCGAGAGGTTTTTGTCGGCATTGCTTAGAAATTGACCGTTGTATTTTATCCGGCAGAGGGGGATGCCGTCCGAGGACACTTCCATCCATTCGTTGCCGTCCATCTTGGCGTCATACCGAGCCTTGAGCCGTTTGGCTAATTCTTTCTGTAGCATATCTGTTTTCTCCTTTTTTGAGGGTAATAAAAAAGGCAGATAGATTTTTGATTTCTATCTGCCTTGCGTATCATTATTCGGTTGTGTGAGAGTTCAAGACATCCAACAAAGGGAAAACATCATTTTTATATCTGTCAAAACGGTTCGCTGAAATTTTGCCGTATAAACGGTGAAAACCCCGATTTTATCGGGGTTTTCACGGGCTACATCTATTTTGTAGCCCTTTTATGGCAGGGGCAGAAGGACTTGAACCCTCGGCACGCGGTTTTGGAGACCGCTGCTCTACCAACTGAGCTATACCCCTATATTAATTTTAACCGATGAAATTATGAAGGTCGGTTCTGCAAACTTACTTATAAATTTCAACGCAAGATAGATTATATCACCGTTCAGTCGATTTGTCAACACATTTTTGTGAAATTTGACATTTTGAGCCGAGCGGTGATTTATTCTGCAAAATAATTTGTTTGACTATTCGCCGAAATTTTTTCCTGTAATAAGGTAGTCGATTGAAACATTGAAATAATCGGACAGTTTTACGAGCATTTCGAGGTTTGGGCAACGCAGACCGTTTTCGTAATAAGAGATAGCCTCACGGCTTATGCTCAAATCCATGGCGACTTTAAGCTGGCTGTATCCCTTTTTCTTTCTTATGGTATGAAGTCCGACCATTTTCATCAAAATATCAATCCCTGTTTGCATTTGGTTATTGACACTATTGTAACAATCTGTTACAATATTTATGTAACAGATTGTTACATAATTTCAATAGCGAGGAGAGATTTTTTATGTATTGTGAAAAGTGCGGTAAGTTAAACAACGATTCTGCGCAGTATTGTGTTTCGTGCGGAAATCCTTTAAATTTTGGTGAATCAACTCAACCAAACGGAGCAAATAATGCCGAACCTGTAAGCAACGGCGGAAATGTATATCAATTTAATCAAAATGCAAATACTACAAGCAACGCTCCGAATATTAAGATGTCTTTTGATAAGAAAAAAGTTATCGGAATTGTGACTGTTGTGCTTGCTTGTCTGTGTCTTATACTTCCGTTTTGCACTTGGGCAGATGTACCGTTGGCGGACAATTTGTATTCGTATTTCGGTGGAAGCGGAAGTATTTCAAGTTATTCCCTGTTTTCATATGTATTTACAAGCGTAGGAAGTACAGGCGATGGCTTTTCAATATTCTTGTTAATAACTTTGATTTTGGTAATTGCAGGAATGGCATTGAATCTCGCATACATTATTAAGTTTTTAACCAAAAAGCAGGGTGAGGGATTTTATCTTGCAGGTGCAATTATGCTGTTGGTAGGAACACTCATTTTTGCACTTTTTATCGGTCTTACTTCGGCTGTTTCTTTCGGCACAATCCATATGACGGCTATAGGTTGGTTTATGGTCATTGTTTCGATTGCAAACATAGTTCTCAGCGTTGTAAGAAAGAAAATTTAGTTTGTGAGAGGGGCGGTTAATATGAGGAGTAAAAAACAGATTATAAAAATTATGATAAGCACCTTACTGCTTTTAAGCTGTATGATTTTATTTGTCGGTTGCGGTAACAGCAAACCGCAGTCGGCGGCGAACAATTCAACAGATACACCACAGAATGATAATGCCGACAGTAATGCGAATGGCAGTGACAACGAGCCGGCTCAGAATACATCAAAATTCACACTTAAACAGGTTGAATTTAATGCGTCAGGTGGTTTTAGATTTACGGTCGATTCTGATTATGGCTTGTTTAGTTATGATAATAAATGTGGTATAATTGATATTGACGGAAATATTGTTATAGAACCGATTTATGAAGATATGTCATACCCATCCGAAAATCTTGTTGTTGCCGAAAAATCTGACGGAAATTTTGTAATTCTCGACATAACATCGGGTAAAGAAGTCGGAAGTATTGAGGGGAACGAAAATATTTCTGCCAATGAAATTTATGAAATAAGCAATCCCTCGGTATTGTTTGGTGATGACGCTGATAAATACATAGGCTTTTCTGAGGGGTGTATTTTTATGAATATTACCTCATATGCGAAAGATCTGTTTGAAGAAAATTATGATACTGAATACAATTCCGTGTGTATAGATAAAACAGGAAAAGAAAGGTTTGCCACAAAATATAAGGAAATGAGCAATTACAATAACGGTGTTGCGATTGGCAATTATTCCGATTATTATGGTGCTCCCATGACCTTGGCAGGTCTCGATAAAGACGGAAAAGAACTTTGGACGGTTGAAAATGTAAAGGAATACGAAAGTCAAAGTGACGGTGTAATAATCTATCAGGACAGGGATTCTTCGTTATACGGTGCAATTGACGTCAAAGGCAACAAAGTGTTAAAATGTGAATATGAAAAATTGACCCGTGCAGGCAACGGATTGATTGGTTTTAGAAAATTCGGCTTGTGGGGATATCTTGATTACAAAGGTAATGAAGTAATAAAACCGCAATTTAACAGTGCAGAAATGTTCAAGGGCGGAGTTGCGCTTGTTAAAAAGGAAGGCGAACAGTATTTTATAAATACAAAGGGCGAAACCGTGATTGACAATGTAGGAGTTGGAGCAAGCTACTACTCCAACGGATTGATAATTCTCGACTATGTATCCGTATATGATTTTGAAGGCAATCCTGTTTCATTAAATAATCAATCGGTTGACTCAAATGACAGAGTAAGTAACGCACTCAATTATAATGGTGGTAAAATAATTAAAGAGGGTGCAACCGGCAGTCAGAAATTTTATCAGGTTATCAAATCTGAATAAACGAAAGGTTTTGAAAATGAAATGAGAATTAAACTAATGTCTGCTTTGGCGATTATTGTCTGTGTTTTGATGATTGCAACGGTTTTTTACGGTTGCGGTGATAAAGATACGGCGACAGCAGATACAGCTACAAAAATTTCAACTCCTGACACTCCCGATACTGTGCAGACAACGGTGGCTGCTGCAACAGTTGAATCAACAAAATCTCATGATGAATACGGAATTGATTATCCTGAATATGCTGTGAATCTGGCAAAAATGAGTTTGCCGGAGGTAATAGAGTTGATGGGCGGAGATTTTGAGGTTAAATTTGCAAGTCCTGAGGATAACATTATCTATGCTCCAAATTGCAGGGTGTATATTTGCAACGAAACTAATATACCCGGCGAATGGTTTTTCTTTGAAGAAGCATCGGATAAACTTATCGACGGAGAATACGGAAGCAATCGAGATGAAGCATTGCTGAAAATCAAGGATGATATTCTTGATGGAGTTTATACCGACTTTGATTACATAAATGTTCGTGAATTTGGTTCTGTTGAGAGAAGCGTTTATGCAGGAATGAAGTATAACGATTTTATGAAGTTTGCCAAAAATCCAAACCCTGTAACTGTAGGCGGTGTTGGCGGAATCGGTCAATATGTGTATGACTATACGGACGGCATTGATTTTGTGTTGGCTTTTTATGACGGCTACGGAATTGAGCCTGACAGTGACGGAACAGTTTCTGCTTCTGTTATGGAATCAGAAAATCCGACTGTTACGCAATTTATAGTTAAAGCAAAAAAGTAAAATCAAAAACAAAAGCGAAAGTCGAATACACGGCTTTCGCTTTTTTGTGATGCTTATTTAATTGAATTACATTAAAATCAGACAAATCAAGCTAACCAAATCACTCAGTTTCTCTGATTTCCTGCGGATTTTCGGGGAAGCCTTCAATTTGGAAACGGAGTCCGCAGGTGGGGCATTCAAGGTACGGCTTGCCGTTGTTGAGGTTGTCCTGAATAATCATCATTTCGCTTTCGCAGAATGGGCAGAGTTTATTATTTTCGCTGTTCATATTTTTACCTCCGAGTGGATTGTTTTCGATATAACTTAATTATACCTTTAAGCGGTAAAATGTCAACCGAGATATTAAAAATGTATAGGCAAGAGGGTTGGATTTTAACGGCTTTTGTGCAAATTCCGCTTTACAAATTGACGAAAAAAGACTAAACTATATCTATGCTTCTGCGTTGCAGAATATACAATCTCATTCAAGGTGATTATTATGAAAAAAGAAAATATGGCTATGCTGTGTGACTTCTACGAATTTACAATGTCAAACGGCTATTTTAAAAACGGTTTTTATAAAAAGAATGTCTATTTTGATGTATTCTTCCGCAAAGTTCCCGACAACGGCGGTTTTGCGATTATGGCAGGTCTTGAACAGGCTATTGAGTACATCAGGGAACTTCATTTTGAAGACGAGGATATCGAATATCTCAAGAGCAAGGGCATTTTTGACGAGCAGTTTCTTGAGTATTTGGGAAACTTCAAATTCAGCGGTGATGTTTATGCAATCCCCGAGGGAACTCCGATTTTCCCGAACGAGCCTGTTATGACAATCAAAGCGCCTGCAATTGAAGCTCAGCTTGTTGAAACATTCCTTCTCCTCACAATCAATCATCAGACGCTCATTGCGACAAAGGCTAACAGAATTGTCCGTGCCGCTCAGGGCAGAGCCGTACTTGAATTCGGTTCTCGCCGTGCTCAGGGTGCAAATGCCGCAGTTGACGGTGCAAGAGCCGCATATATCGGCGGCTGCAAGGGTACAGCCTGCACACTTACAGACGAGCTTTACGGTGTTCCCGCCGGCGGTACAATGGCACATTCATGGGTTCAGATGTTCAACAGCGAGTATGACGCTTTTAAAACCTACTGCGAGATGTATCCCGATAATCCTACTCTCCTTGTTGATACATACAACACATTAAAGAGCGGTGTCCCGAATGCCATTAAGGTGTTCAAGGAGGTTCTTCTTCCGCAGGGTAAGACTAAGTGTGCAATCCGCCTTGATTCGGGCGATATTTCCTATCTTTCAAAGAAAGCAAGAAAAATGCTTGATGACGCAGGTCTTACTGAATGTACAATTACTGCGTCAAACGCTCTTGACGAGTACCTTATTCGTGACCTTATGATGCAGGGCGCTCAGGTTGATACATTCGGCGTTGGTGAAAGACTCATCACTTCATCAAGTTCGCCTGTATTCGGCGGTGTTTATAAGCTTGTTGCCGTTGAAAATGACGGCGGTGAAATTGTGCCGAAAATCAAGGTCAGCGAAAATACAACCAAGATTACAAATCCGCACTTCAAAAAGGTTTACCGCTATTTTGACAAGGACAGCGGCAAGGCTATTGCCGATGAGCTTTGCATTTATGATGAGGTTGTTGACGATTCAAAGCCGAGAACAATTTTCGATCCGAATGCAGTTTGGAAAACAAAAATGCTTGATAACTATACCGCAAAGGAACTTCTTGTGCCAATCTTCAAAAACGGCAAGTGCGTGTATGAGTCACCGTCAATTGAGGAAATCGCAACCTATTGCCGTGAGCAGATTGACCTTCTCTGGGACGAGGTTAAGCGTTTTGAAAATCCGCATAACTATTATGTTGATCTTTCAAAGAAACTCTATGACATCAAGGCTCTTTTGCTCAATATCTATGAAAAGTGATTTTTGATTATTTTTTGATTAAATCTGAAAATTGAAAAGTAAAATTTACGGTCGGGTAGTTCGTCTATCCGACCGTTTTTATATGTATGGATATTGTTTGCCGTTACAATTTTGCAATTGTTTTAAAATTGTCTTATTTGGATAATTCTGTGAACGAAATATAATTTTATTTCCAATTATTTTTGGGCAAAAATAAACGGCGGTTTTTGACCGCCCGACACACTATATTTAATTTAACTTATATACCCTTATTACCAACCGATTTATTATTGCAAATCAATTCTTTAATCAAATTTCGTTCTAAAATAAAAAAGGCGGATACTCTCCGCTTACATCTTACTATATATTACGCAGTATCACGCCTCTGCCATTGTTTTAATTCTTTCATCAATTCGGATTTTGTTTTCGTAGGTCAGTTGTCTGAAATGTTCAATCAAATCGGCTTCGTTCGGTGTAATTTGTGAGTTGCTGTATGGATTTTTGATATCTGACATACCGATAAGGTAGTCAACCGTAACGCTGAAAATTTCCGCCAAGCTTTTGAGCGTGTCAATAGACGGCTGTGTAATGCCCTTTTCATATTTTGAAATCGCACTCGCCTTTAAATTCAGCTTTTCCGCAAGCTCAGTCTGTGACATATCGTTGTCAACACGCAATTCTTTTAATCTGACTGAAAACTCCATAATAACACCTTTGCCTGTAATTTAGTTTCTTTGATTTATTATACCATTTGTTTCATAAATAATAAAAATAATAGCCAAATCAGATTAAAATATGTTGATAATTGCAAATTAGGAATATATAATTATCTTAATAAGATAATTATTTTATTAAAAATTCTTGTTAGGAGGAAAGAAAATGAAAAAATTATTATGTGCAGTCCTTTCGGGTATAATGGCATTTTCAACTTTTGCGGTTGCCGTGCCGATTACAGCCTCAGCCGCCGAATCGCAGGAAAGCGTAAGTGCAACCTACGGCGATTTTGAATATGAAATCAATGATTCATCGGTTGCTATAACTAAATATACAGGAAGTGCAGAAACTGTTACAATCCCGTCAAAAATTGCTGGGTATAGGGTTGCATATATTGATCAGTATGCTTTTTACGCCTGTACAAACCTTTCTAGTATAGTTATACCAAACAGTGTTACGACTATTGGTTGGGGAGCTTTTAGTAGTTGTACAAGTCTTTCAAGTGTTATCATACAAAGAGGCATCATAAGCATTGGTGGTGATGCTTTTTATGGTTGTTCAAGTCTTTCAAATATAACTATTCCTGATAGTGTTACAGAAATTTATGAACGCGCTTTTTCTTCCTGTACAAGCCTAAAAAGCGTTACTATACCAAACAGCGTTACAAGTATCGGTAATGCTGCCTTTTCTAATTGCGTGAGTCTTTCAAGTATAGTAATACCAAACAGTGTTAAAAGTCTCGGACATGATGCCTTTGAAAATTGTACAAGTCTTTCGAGTGTTATCATAATGAGCGGCGTTACAAGTATTGGCAACGATGCTTTTTATGGTTGTTCAAGTCTTTCAAATATAACTATTCCTGACAGCGTGACAGAAATTTATGACGGTGCTTTTTCAAAAACTAAATGGTTTGATAATCAATCTGATGGCGTCGTATATGCAGGTAAGGTGGCATATACATATAAAGGAGATATGCCTAAGAATACAAAAATACTGTTAAGGCAAGACACAAAGAGTATTTCTAGATATGCATTTTCCAATTGTACTAATCTTACAGATATTGTTATTCCAAATAGTGTAAATCGAATTGATGTTGGAACATTTTGGAGATGTACAAGCTTAAAAAGCATTACTATACCAAACAGTGTTATGAGTATTGGCAGTGAAGCTTTTTCTGACTGTACTAACCTTTCAGATATAATCATTCCTGACAGTATTACATATATTGTGTCTGATGCTTTTAAAAATACAAAATGGTTTGATAATCAACCTGACGGCGTAGTGTATGCTGGTAAAGTGGCATATGAATATAAGGGCAATATGCTTGAAAATACAAAAATAGTTTTAAAGCAAGGGACAAAGAGTATTTCTAAAGATGCATTTTCCGGTTGTATCAATCTTACGAATATTGTTATACCAAACAGTTTGTTAAGTGTTGGTGGGGGCGCCTTTATGAACTGTTCAAAGCTAAAAAGTATAACTATTCCTAAAAATGTGTAAGATATAGGCGAGTATTCATTTGGATATAGTGATATTGGTATTCATTATGGGTCTCCTGTAAAGTACGAAGATTTCACAATCAAAGGCTACAAAGGCACAGCCGCAGAAGAATATGCAAAAGAAAATGGGTTTAAATTTATTGCACTTGATGTTTCAGAACCAACCTCGGTATCATTAAACAAAACATCATTAACTTTAGATGTCGGCAAGAGTTATACTCTTACAAAGACGGTTTCACCGTCAAATGCCGTGACTTCCTACACTTGGAGCAGTTCAAACACAAGCGTTGCAACTGTTGACAAAAACGGCAAGGTAATTGCCAAAGCGTCGGGAACAGCAACAATTACGGTGAAAACTTCCAACGGAAAAACAGCGAACTGCAAGGTTACCGTAAATCTTCCCACTCCGCAAATTACAAGCCTTGTAAACACAACAGGCGGTATCAAAATTTCGTGGAACAAGGTTGACGGCGCTTACGGCTACAGACTTTATTACAAGCCTGTATCGGGTGGTTGGAAACGCTTTAAAGACACAATAGCCACATCGTTCACCGATTCGGGAGTAGTACCGAATAAAACCGAAACATACACAATCCGCTGTATTGACAAAAACGGCAACACAATCAGCGGATTTAACTCGACAGGCTGGTCGAAAAAATATACACCAGATGCTCCGACAGTTTCAAAACTCGATATCACCACAGGCGGTATCAAGCTTAGTTGGAACAAAATCGCAGGTGTTTACGGCTACAGACTTTATTACAAGCCTGCATCGGGTGGTTGGAAACGCTTTAAAGACACAACAGCCACATCGTTCACCGATTCGGGTGTAAGTCCTAACAGAACCGAAACCTACACAATCCGTTGCATTGATAAGAACGGAAACACAATCAGCAGTTTTAACTCAAACGGTTGGTCAAAGAAGTATACTCCCGTTGCCCCGACAATTTCTAAACTTGAAAACACATCGGGCGGTATCAAAATTTCGTGGAACAAAATCGCAGGTGTTTACGGCTACAGACTTTACAGAAAAACATCGACAGTCGGTTGGAACAGATTAAATGACACAACAGCCACATCGATCACCGAATC
>ENA-UOJM01000953-UOJM01000953.1-human-gut-metagenome-genome-assembly--contig:-P116-NODE-953-length-31552-cov-27.934565_pt1 | contig 31552 bp, 23 predicted proteins | sample MGYA00242349_ERZ723896 | MGnify/ENA metagenome assembly ERZ723896 | reverse complement strand
CCGCACCTCGCTCGCCGTATCGGCACTTAGAATTATGCGGTATTGCCTTTACTTTACAACTTCCACCGCGCAGGCACCATAGCGGCCCAGGGTCACTTCCCCGCTGACGGTTTTGCCGGTCAGCAGGTCGGCCCCGGTGGGCACAGCCACGGTCTTGTCCGTTTCAGTCGTGTTCAGGTAGAAGTGATACACCGCGCGCTCGTCCTCGCGGCAGTGGTACTCAACGCCATCGGGCAGGGTCTGCATCGTGCAGCCTGCCTGCGCCATGGCGGCGCGGAACACCTTCGCGTTGCCGTCGGCATCCATGCGGGCCGCAACGTAGTAGGCGTGGCCCTTGCCGAAGGCGTGGTGGGTCGCCACGGCGTAACCCTTGTAGAAGTCCTCGCCGTAGGTTGCCAGCACATCGGTGTTGTCCGTCGTTTCCAGCAGCTCGCAATAGTCCTGGATGGCGGCCTTGCTGCCGTCCGGGAAGGCGGCGGTGTTGCGCTCGCCGGGGTAGAGGGTATCCAGCTCGGTGGCGGTCACGCCGAACACCTCCCGCAGGCCATCGCCGGGGAAGCCGCCCAGCCAGGCCAGCGTAGAATCATTGACATAGCCCAACAGGTAGGTGCCGATAACCGTGCCGCCGTTTTCCACAAACTGCCGAATCTTCTCGCCGAAGCCGGGCTTGACCATGTAGAGCATCGGCAGCACGACGACTTTGTAGCGGTCGAGAGATTCCTCGACGCCGATGACATCGGCATCGACGCCGCAGCGGCCCAGCTGTTCATGCAGGGCGCAGACGGTCTCGCGCAGGTTTTTCTGCTGGATCTGCATACCCCAGGCATCTTCCAGCGCCCAGCGGCTGTCCCAGTCAAAAATCAGCGCGGCCTCGGCGCGGGGCAGGCTGCCGATAACCGGCGTCAGCGCGTTCAGCGCGGCGTTCGTCTCAGTCACATCCTTGAACACACGGGTATCGTCGCGGCCATCGTGGTCCACTACCGCGCCGTGCCACTGCTCGGTGCCGCCGCGGCCCTTGCGCCACTGAAAGTACTGCACGCCGTCGCCGCCGCAGGCCACAGTCTGCAAGCCCTGCAAACGGTTGACGCCGGGGCGCTTGAGCTTGTTATACTCGTGCCAGTTGACGAGGCTGGGCGTGCTCTCCATCGTGAAGAAAGGTACGTCCCGCTTGCAGCCGCGAATCAGCGCGTGGTCGAACGCTGTCATGGCGAAGGTCGTCGTGATGCTGCGGTCGGGGCGGCCCCAGTGGGGGTAGCTGTCCCAGCAGACGAAATCCAGTTCTTTCTGCAAATAGTGGTAGTCCAACCCGGGGAAATACTCCATCAGGTTGGTGGTGATGGGCACGTTTGGGGTCAGCTTGTGCAGCAGCTCGGTCTCGCTGTGGACATAGTCGGTCATGTTCCAGGTGGTGAAGCGCCGCCAATCCAGTTTCAGGCCCAGCAGGCTCTGTTCGCCGTTCTCAAATGGCGGCTCGATCTCGTCAAAATCGCTGTAGTGGTGGCTCCAGAAGCCGGTCCACCAGGCGTGGTTCAGCGCGTCGATGGTCTTGTACTTGTCGCGCAGCCAATCGCGGAAGCGGGCCTGGCAGCGGGAGCAGTAGCAGTCGCCGCCCAGTTCATTGGAGATGTGCCACAGAATCAGCCCGGGGTGGTCGCCGACGGCCTCGGCGAGCTTTTCAATGATGGTGTGGACCTTCTCGCGGTAGATGGGGCTGCTGGGGCAGGCATTGTGGCGCATACCCTGGTGGTCGGTCACGCCGTTGGCCTGCACGCGCAGGATCTCGGGATATTTTTTCGCCATCCAGTTGGGCTTAGCGCCGCAGGGGGTGGCAAGCTCGGTGTAGATGCCCGCCGCGTACAGGCGGTCCATCGTCTCGCGCAGCCAGGCAAAGTCGTACTCACCCTCCTGCGGCTCGTACTTGGCCCAGGCGAACACGCCGAGGGTGGCGGTGTTCATACCGGCCTTTTTCATCAGTTCGACGTCCTTTTCCAGGATGTCGGGCCGGTCGAGCCACTGGTCGGGGTTATAGTCCCCACCGCGGAACAGGATGGGGGCTTTGGTGATCGTTTTCATGGTGAACCTCTTTACTTTAAAATAAGGTGCCTTGTAGCGGCCGGGCATATCCGGCCACTGCGTTAAATCTGCCCTTCACCCACAAAAGCGCTGCCCCTTGCGAGGCAGCGTTGTTGTGATAAACTATCAGCCCTTTGCCGCGCCGGAGGTGATACCCTCGACGTAGAATTTCTGCATGATGACAAAGAGGATGGAAATGGGGATGGCGACCAGCACACCGCCCGCGCAGAAACGGGAGAAGTAGCTGTTGATCAGAGCCTTTTGCAGCATGTTGTACAGGCCGATGGCAACCGTCCAGTCCGTGCTGATACCGGAGTTCAAGATCATCTTTGCCATAACAAAGTCGGTCCAGGGTATCAGGAAGGAGTTGATAATGGTGTACACCAAAATCGGGCGGGACATCGGGATAACGATCTGGAAGAAGATGCGTGCTTCCGAAGCGCCGTCCAGCTTGGCGGCCTCACGCAGGGAAACCGGAACCGTGTCGAAGAAGCCCTTGCAGATCAGGTAGCCCAAACCGGAGGAACCGGCATAGACCATGATCAGGCCCGCGTAGGAATTCGTCAGGTTCATGTACTTCAAGACGAAGTAAACTGCGATCATGGCCAGAACACCCGGGAACAGGTTGACCGTGACGGACAGGTTTTGCAGCAGCCTGCGGCCCTTGAAGCGGCAGCAGCTTATGGCGTAAGCCACCATCAGCACAAAGCAGGTGGAGATCACGCAGTTAAAGCAGGCCACGACCAGGGTGTTCATGAACCAGCGCGGGAACTGTGCAACGGAGTCCGGCGCTGTCATAATGCTGATGTAGTTCCACAGGGTAAAGCCTTCCGGCACAAAGCGGGTAAAGTTGATGCCCTTATCGGTGGAGAACGAGGTCAGCAGCAGCCAGGCGATGGGTACCAGCCAGATAAAAGCCAGCAGTGCCAGCACCAGATGGCGGATGACGGAGAAGATGCCTTTTTTCACTTTGCCCTGCTTGAGCTGCTTTTGCACAGCGGCAGAGGGTACAGCAGTGGTACTCAAGAGAACGTCGCCTCCTTCTTATTGATAAAGTGGAAGCATACAATCGTAAACACGGCGCACACAATGAACACCATAATGCCCAGAACGGCAGCCATCTTGTAGTTGTAGTAATCCTGCGTCAAGCGGAACAGCCAGGTAACCAGCAGGTCAATTTCCTTTGCGTTGGACTGTGCAAGGGCCTGATTCTGGGTTACAAACACACCCTGCGTGAGCAGGTAAATGACGTTGAAGTTGTTGACGTTCTTGACGAAATCCGTTACCAGAGAGGGACCCTGCACGCTGAGCAGGTAGGGCAGCTTGATGCGGAAGAACATCTGCACCGGGTTGGCGCCGTCAATGCGGGCGGCCTCGATCATGTCAGCGGGAATGTTCATCAGCACGCCGGTAGCAATCAGCATCTGGTACGGCACGCCGATCCAGATATTGATCATGATGATGGTGAACATGGCCCAGCCCGGCTGGGTCAGGAACGGAATGTAAGAAAGGCCCTTATCCAGCAGGCCGATGTTATGCAGGAAGTCGGTAACGCCTGCATTGGCCATCATGGTATTGAAAATACCGTTGTTGGAGAAGAAGTTGCGCACCAGCAGCAACGTAACGAACTGCGGCACCGCAATGGTCACCATGAACAGGGTACGCCAGAACTTGGGGAACTTGGTCTTTTTGTCGTTGATGAACATTGCCATCAAAATGCCGCCAAAGAAGTTGGTAAAGGTGGCAAAGAATGCCCAAACCAACGTCCAGGTTAAAACCTTGGCAAAGGAATAACTAAACGTGGAGGTCATTCCGCCGCCGCCAAACAGGGTAAAGAAGTTGTTCAGCCCAACCCAGGTAAACAGTTCATTGGGCGGCATGTGCTGCTGGTCATAGTTGGTGAACGCAACGGCGATCAGGATGAACAGCGGCACAATGGTGAACACCACAACACCCAGAACCGGCAGGGTGAGCAGGGTCACATAGAATTTTTCGTTCAGGTAAACGTTGATGTCCTGCACAAAGTTGTTGGTCTTTTTGCCAGCTTCACGGATCTTCTGCAGCTGATAGTTGGAAGATACCACCATCATAGCCGCCGCGATCAGTGCCGCGATCACGATAAAGGAGATCATGCTCATCAGCAGGATCTCAAACGAATTATCGTAATCGTTTACAACGTTTTTCATCGTGGCAACATCGAACACCATCTCCATTTTTACGGTGCCAAGGGTGCCGAACTTTGCCAGGCTGGGTACGCCAAAGAACGCCAGGAAATACAGCGCAAAGCCCTGTACAAATGTGACCAGAAGCGCCTTCATCAGCTGGCCGTGGCCAATGTAGCCCAGACCCCATACAAAGAAGGATAGTTTGGTAAAGATATCGCCGTGCACAAAGTCATGACCAAATTTCTGCAAAAAATTGGGTTCCTTTGGTTCCGTGTGCAGGGCCGCAGCAGCGGATTTTGCCACAGGAATCTCTCCTTTCCAACGCGGTTACGCCAAACGGCCCACACGCGCCCGGCAACCGTTCCGGACCGTTTGTGGGCCGTTGTTTTAGTGTATCAATGCAGCTTTTTTCGTTTTAAGGCAATACCGCATAATTCTAAGTGCCGATACGGCGAGCGAGGTGCGGCAGATGCCAAGCCAAAAGCGCAGATAATACTGGATGTCTTATCGAGCATTTTGGCAACGCAGATGCCGTGCCGCAGCCGCCGGAGCGGTGCTTAAGCCGTAAGGCGGGAATTGTGCGGTGTTGCCTTAACAATTACTGGGTAACCGGTGCGGTGATGCCAGCAACAGCATCTTCAATCAGGGTCTGGGGATCCTTGCCATCGGGGTTGCCGTTGACACAGATCTGGCCGAGGGTTTCAGCAGAAGCCCAGTAGTTGCCGCCGACGCGCTGCAGGTTAGCGTACTCAGACTGAGCAACAACAGCGGTCAGAGCCGGAGAAGAAGCGGCTGCCAGAGCATTGGTGTTGGAGGGGCCCTGTGCACGCTGCTGGAAGCGGAGGGTCTCGTTCTCTTCGTTGGTAACGTAATCAGCCAGCAGCATGGCAGCACCAACGTTAGCGCTGTGGGGGTTGACGCCGATCAGTTTGAAGCCGGAGAAGGAAGCCATCTGGACCTGCTCGCCGTTCAGGGTATAGGTAGGCAGCTTGCAGGCAGCGTAATTATCGCCCCAAACTTCAGCAGCGTCGTTTGCACGCCAGGTGCCGTTAACGCCAGCAACCAGGGTGCCGTCCTTCAGCTTGCCGGTGAACTCTTCATCCTTCAGGGCGAGGAAGCCGGGATTCTTGCAGATATCGATGACAGCCTGGGTAACGTCAGCGCCCGGAGCTTCGTTCCAGTTGCAGACGGTGTTCACGCCGTCATCAGCCAGGCTCAGGTTCAGGCCAGCGCCAGCATAGAAGCTGTACAGGTACCAGCCGTTAGCAACGTCCATCGAGACTTTCTTGCCTGCGGCGGCTGCCTTCTCCATCATCGTGTCAAGGCTCTTGACGTCATCCTCGGTGAAGAAGGACTTATCATAGAACATGAAGTAGCCGTTATCAGCGGTCAGGGGGTAAGCATACAGCTTGCCGTTCAGGGTTGCAGCGTCAACAGAAGCTGCAGTGTTGCGGCTCTTGATGTCGTCAGCGTTCAGCTGAACTTCCTGCAGGGCGCCTGCCTGAACCAGCTCGTTCAGCTGGTCATCAGCAAATGCGTAAACGTCAGCAGCGGCGGTGGGGTCGGTCAGGACGGCATCCTTAGCCTCCTTTTCGGACTGAGCGCCCAGGTTGATGGTGATCTTGCCGCCGTAGTTGCCGTACTTCTCGATGAACTTGTCGCTGATCTCACGCAGCAGATCCTGATCCTCTTCAGCGCCCCACATGGTCAAGGTAACGTCCTGAGCGAAGGCAGCGGCAGCAGCCTGATCAAGGACATCGCCGGCAGCAGCGGCCTCGGTGGAAGCTGCGCTGGAAGCCTCGGTGGACTCAGCAGTGGAAGCTGCTTCGGAAGTGGAGGTGGCGGTGCTGGCAGAGCCGCCGCAAGCGGCGAGGGACAAAGCCATTACACCGGCCAGAGCCAGGCTGATTTGCTTTTTCATTTGGTGTCAATGTACAGATTATACGTGTTTCGTAATGCGTTTTTGGCTGTTTTGCCGCCGGAAACGGCTTATTCGACAAAAAATACGCGCAACTTGCGCAACTTCTGGATTGCGCACGGTTGTTTTTAGACACATCTTCCTTGTTTTGTACAGCAATCTGACGTTGCTGTAACTATTTTGTAATTTGATTCGATGATGTCATAAAATAAGAAGTTGCGCAGAGCCGGAAGCCATGACACCGCCAGAATGGCAAAACCGCCCCGGAAGGCATTCCTCCGGGGCGGCATGATAAACGCTATTCACTTTGTCGAATCCCGTAAAATGACCTGATACCCTTGCAGCTGGCGCTTCGGCACGTCCTTCCCGGCCAGAATGTCCAGCAGCATCCGGCAGGCAGTGGAGCCGATGCGCTCGGCATCAAACTGCACTGCCGAGATAGAAGGTGTTATGTCTACGAGCAATTCGCTGTCATACAGGCTTGCCACGCGGATGTCCTGGGGTACATGGATATGCCGTGCCCGCAGCTCCCGCACAACGTCAAAGGCCAGCCGGTCGTCACAGCAGAGCAGGCAGTCGGGGCGGCGCTCCAGCGTAGCTTCCAGTGCGTCGGTGCGCTGTTCGTCGCTCTCCAATCCCGTGTGGATCAGCGTTTGGTCGGCCTGCACACCGAACTCGGCCAGACCTCGCAGATAGCCACGCAGCCGGTCGGCGTTGACGGTATAAGTGCCGCTGCCGCCCAGGTAGGCGATGCGCCGGGTACCCAGTTGCAGCAGCAAGCGGGTCATTTCACACGCCGCACCGAGCTGGTCGTTGTCGGCCTGGGGAATCTCCGGGTCGTCGATGCGGCCGATGGCCACAAAAGGCACACCGTACTGATTCAACAAGTCGATGCAGGGGTCATCCGACATGGTGCGGGAAAGGATGACACCATCAACTTTATGGCTTGCCAGCTGGCGTTCCAGTTGGTCGGTGTCGGTCTCACTGACATAGCAGAGCAGCAGGTCATACCCGCGCTGCGCAGCCATGGCGCAGATGCCGCCCATACATTTGCGCAGGAAGGGCAAATCCAGGCGGATGAAGTGTTTCGGGATGATGAGTGACAGATTATGTGTTGCGCCCTGTGTCACCGGATGGGGCGGCGCGACCTCGCGCCCGGTCAGCCCGGCGTAGGCAAGCACCCGGGCGCGGGTCTCCTCCCCCACGCGTCCTTTTCCGGAAAGCGCACGTGATACCGTGGTTTTCGAGATTCCGAGCGCGTCTGCGATCTCTGCAATTTTCATGGGTGTAGTATTATTCGCCATGGTGCGCACGTTCCCTCCCTTGCTGAAAATGTTGCGCATGATAGTTGCGCGCAGTTCAAGGATACCGTTGCATTCAAAAAGTGTCAATCCGCAAACCGCACAAAAAAACAGACGAAAATTTGGCAATGGTGGCGGGCATGTTCTTGTTTTATATGGTATGTACACACTTGTGCAGGGGCTGCGCATATTGATCACCACGCAAAATCACGTATTATCGCTGCATTTCAAAACTTATTACATATTTTATGAACAATCATTACACAACTTGTAAACATTAGCGCTCTACTATTGACAGTGCTAATTCTCTGTGCTATTATAGAGGCGCTCCAAGGGGAACAGGGACGAAAGAACCAGAACCCCCAAAGGAACAGCAAAGCTTAATTCAAAAGTCAACTGTACGCACAGTCTACGTTCAGCCGATGAAAATTGGAGGAATGACTTATGATGATGGTTCCGTATATGTTCAATGATGGTTTGATGGATGATTTGTTCAGCGATGCCTGGGCGCATGACTTTGACCGTGCAATGCGCGCTGCCGAACCCCGCAGTATGTTTGGCAAACGTGCCGCCAATGTGATGAAGACCGACGTCCGCGAGAACAAGGACAGTTACGATGTGTTTGTCGACCTGCCCGGCTTCAAGAAGGAGGATGTCAAGCTCGACCTTGACAACGGCTATCTGACCATCAGCGCCCAGCGCAATGAGGAACTGGACGAGAAGGACAACGAGGGCCGCTACATTCGCCAGGAGCGTGCCACCGGCAGCTGTGCCCGCAGCTTCTACGTTGGCAAGGAGCTGGAACCCAAGGATATCAGCGCCAAATTTGAGAACGGTATCCTGAGCCTGCACCTGCCCAAGGCCGACGTCAAGAAATTGGAGCCGAAGCAGACGTTGATTGAGATCGAGTAATCGCTCATCCTCTGGGACGCCGTAGCGGCGGATGTGAGCATCGACCCCTACAAGGCAAGGCATACTCTTCCGGGCCGCAACCCTAAATTCTTAGGGCTGCGGCCCTTTTGTTTTGCCCAAAAGTGTGTTATAATTCCATATAGATGAAATAAAAGTACAGGGAGGTCCTGCCCGTGCCATATTCCGACGAGCATCTGCGCTATCTGCGCCTGCTTTCCCAGAAATACCAGACCGTGGCCGCCGCGGCCAGCGAGATCATCCGCATTGAGGCACTGCTGCGTCTGCCCAAGGGCACCGAGCATTTTATGAGCGACCTGCACGGCGAGCATGAAGCGTTTGTACATATTTTAAACAGCGCGTCGGGCGTTATCCGGGAAAAGATCGACACGGTGTTAGGCCCCGGCGTCCCCGCCGACGAACGCGCCGATTTGGCAACACTAGTCTATTATCCCAATCAAAAATTGCCCGAGCTGAAAGCCCGCCAAAAAGACCTGCACGCCTGGTATCGGCTGACACTGCTGCGGCTCATCGATCTGTGCCGGTTCGTGTCCAGCAAGCACACCCGCGACCATGTGCGCCGCTGCCTGCCCCAGAATTGCGGCTACATCCTCGACGAACTGCTTCACGCCCACTTTGAGGACCACGACAAGGACCAGTATTACGGCGAAATCATCGAGAGCATCATCCGCTACGACCGCGCAGACGCCTACATTGTTCGTTTCTGCGAGGTCATCAAGCGGCTGGCCGTTGACCGCCTGCACATCGTGGGCGACCTGTTCGACCGCGGCCCGCGCCCTGACCGCATTCTGGACAGCCTGATGGCCCACCACCAGGTGGATATCCAGTGGGGCAACCACGATGTCGTCTGGATGGGCGCGGCGGCGGGCAGTCCGCTCTGCATCATGACGGTGCTGAAAACGACACTGGCTTACAACAATCTCGACACCCTTGAGGGCGGCTACGGTATCAGCCTGCGGCAGCTCGAGCGTTTTGCCCAGCATACCTACGCCGATTCCGATGTGTCGCGCTGGCTGCCCCACGCAGACCCGCGCACCGCTGCGGGCGATTTGACCGCCGCCGCGCGGATGCACAAAGCCGTGACCGTCATGATGCTCAAGCTCGAAGCCCAGGTCATTGCCCGCAACCCGGATTTTGATTTGCAGGGCCGCGACTTCTTAAATCACATCGACTTTGATGCGGGCACAGTAGATTATTTTGGCACGACCTATCCCCTGCTGGACTGCGACTTTCCCACCGTGGATCCGGCGCACCCCACCGTGCTGACCGCCGACGAGGGCAAGGTCATTGCCGGGCTGGTGCGCAGCTTTGCCGAGAGCGAGCGGCTGCAGCGCCATGTGCAATTTTTGTACGCTCACGGCGCATTTTATAAAATGTGCAACGGCAATCTGCTCTACCACGGCGCTGTGCCCATGACCGAAAACGGCGCGTTTGCGGCCATCACCTTTGAGGGCGTTGCCCGCAGCGGCAAGGCGCTGTTCGACTACTGCGACCGCCGCGCCCGCCAGGGTTACAGTGCGCCGCAGGGCAGCCCTGCGCGGCTGGCTGGGCAGGACTTTTTGTGGTACCTGTGGTGCGGGGCAAAATCGCCGTTGTTTGGCCGCAGCGCCATGACGACGTTTGAACGGCTGTACATTGCCGACCCCGCCGCCCACGTTGAGGTAAAGGACCCCTACTACAAGCACATTGCCGACCCGCGCACCGCCGAACATATTTTGCGCGAATTTGGCCTGGAAGGCGAGGGCAGCCATATCGTCAACGGCCATGTGCCGGTCCGCGCTATTGAAGGCGAAAGCCCCATCAAGGGCGGCGGGCGGCTCATCATCATCGACGGCGGCTTCTGCCGCGCCTACCACCAGCGCACCGGCATTGCGGGCTACACACTGGTCTACAATTCCCGCGGGTTGATTCTTCGCACCCACCAGCCGTTTGAAAACACTGACAAGGCCATCCACGAGGACGAGGATATCACGTCCAAGAGCGAGTACATCTACACCGCACCGCAGCGTATCCTGGTGCGCGATACTGACGAGGGCGGCCGCAAGCAGGCGCGCATCCGCGATTTGACTGCCTTGGTGGAGGCCTACCAGACCGGCGTTATCCCCCAGGGCGTGGCACAGGAATTGTGATTGAAATTTGGGAAAACAGGTTTATAATAGGGTTATATAATACATAAGGAGATGTTCAAACATGGCTTGCACTACCATTCTGGTCGGCAAAAATGCGTCGTATGACGGCTCCACGATGATTGCCCGCAACGACGATTCCGGCTCCGGCCATTTTACCGCGAAAAAATTTACCGTGTTCCAGCCGCAGGACTACCCGGCTGTCTACAAATCCGTGATTTCGGGCGTCGAGATCCCCCTGCCCGGCGACGGCCTGCGGATGACCGCCGTGCCCAACGCCGTGGAGGGCAAGGGCCTGTGGGCGGCCAGCGGTGTGAACGCTGCCAACGTCGGCATGACCGCGACCGAGACCATCACCTCCAACCCGCGCGTGCTGGGCGCCGACCCGCTGGTCAAGGGCGGCATCGGCGAGGAAGATATCGTCTACCTTGTGCTGCCCTACGTGCGCACCGCCCGCGAGGGTGCCCGCCGCCTGGGCAGCCTGCTGGAACAGTACGGCACCTATGAGATGAACGGCATTGCCTTCCAGGATGTGGACGAGATTTGGTGGCTGGAGACCATCGGCGGCCACCATTGGATGGCCCGCCGCGTACCCGACGATGTCTATGTCGTCATGCCGAACCAGCTGGGCCTGGACACGCTGGACCTGGACGACGCTTTGGGCGAGCAGAAGGACTTCATGTGCTCGGCTGATCTGCGTGACTTTATCAAAAAGTATCACCTCGACCTGTCCCAGGACGGTACGCTGAACCCGCGGGATACCTTCGGCAGCCACGACGACGCCGACCACGTCTATAACACGCCCCGCGCGTGGTATATGCTGCGGTATTTCAATCCCAACACCTTCGTATGGGATGGCCCCGACGCCGACTTTACGCCGCGCTCCGACGATCTGCCCTGGTGCATGGTGCCCGAGAAGAAGGTCACGCCCGAGGACGTAAAGTACGTGTTGTCGTCCCATTATCAGGGCACGCCCTACGATCCCTACGCCGCCGCAGCCGCCGAGAAGGGCATCTACCGCCCCATCGGCGTGAACCGCAACGACTTTATGGCGCTTTTGCAGATGCGCCCCGACGTGCCGGAGGATTTCCGCGCCGTGGAGTGGCTGGCCTTTGCGTCCAACGCCTTCAACACGATGCTGCCCTTCTACGCCAACGTGGACACGACACCGGAGTACCTATCCAACACGACCGGCGATGTCTCCACAGACAACTTCTACTGGGCCAGCCGCCTGCTGGCCGCCATGGCCGATGCGTCCTACGCAAAGTCGGTGTTCCACATCGAGCGCTACACCCTGAGCGTCGGCGCAAAGTCCAACGGCTTCATCAACCGGTACGACGACGCCCAGCGCGCCGAGGTTGACCCCACCGTCCGCGCCGCCCTGCGCGAAAAGGCCAACGAGGAGATTGCCGCCATGGCCAAGGCCGAGACGACCGACACGCTGAACAAGGTGCTGTTTGAGCTGAGCAGCGGCATGAAGAACGCCTATTCGCGTTCGGATGCGTAAATAATTCCTACATGATCCATACGAAAGCGAGGGACGCACCTATTGCGGTGCGTCCCTCGCTTTTTATAGTTCTTTCACTACGTACAAAATGCCCTTGTCCGTTTCCTGCGCCGCCGTGGTTCTGCCGGGCGCAAGGCAGGCCACAGGGTCAAACCCGACAAACCGCCCGCCCTCTACGGTGATGGCCCCATCCCCTACGCTGTACAGCAGGTGGTCGGCGCTGTCACCCTTTACGGCGTACAGGCCGCCGTGCAAAACTACCTGCCCCGCCGCCGCACAGACGGCACAGGATCCGGCACCGCCCAGATAGCGGCCGCCGTACAGGTCCACGCGGCAGCCCTGCCCGCGGGCGTAAATGGGGCAGCCTGCGCGGCTGTGGCTGCGGGCGGTAGCCTGTATCATGCCTTTGCCATGTACTGTCAGGGCCGCACCGTCGGCCAGCTGTATCGTGCCTTTCAGGCGGTGGCCGCCGGGGTGGGTGTCGGCTCGGCGGTAGGTTCCGGCGTGGCAGTCGGTTCTGCCGTGGGGAACGGCGTGGCCGCAGGTTCCTCTGCGGTCAGTGTGGCGGGGGCCGGCGCGGCAGCCAGCACGGTGTCGGGGGCTATGGTTTCCTCGTCGAGGACGACGGGGGCGTCCGCCTCGGGGTCGTCAGATTGCCCGGCGTTATTGCTCCAAGTGCCAGCCTGGATATCGGCGACCTGCACGGTGGCGGTGCTGGTGAAATAGGCCGACGTACTGCCCACATGCAGCGATGCAAACAGCGCCGAACCCGCCGCCGTCAGGCAGAGCGCCCGCAATAGGGTCTTGCGATTGGGATTTGGCATAAAAAGCATCCTTTTAAGGTTGTAATTTACAGCAAGCAAAGGGCGTAAACGATACAGTTTGCGCCCTTTGCTTGCCGCCCCTCCGGGGAGGGGACGGCAATTTAGAAAGGAAGTGATGAGAAAAGCGGATTTAGTGTGCCGAAATGGCACGCCCGTGCCTTGCAGAGAATGTAGGGGCGAGCATTGTTCGCCCGCCAACCTGGCGCAACTGCGCGTTCATGGGAAAGTTTCTCACTAGGCAAACGGCCCGGGCGAGCAATGCTCGTCCCTACACAAGGGAGTTTGTCTGTTTATGATAGACGTTAAAAGGTAACTGCGGCAACGTTGATTGTGCTGGACTCGGTGCTAGCCGGGGCATCGGCGGACTTCTTGACCATCACAGGCTTGGCAGTCGTGAGGGCAATGGCGCTGACAAGCAGGCTGCGCTTGACCGATGTTCGGTTGTCTTTCATTTAAATTCCTCCTAATTTTTTCAAAGCTGTCAAATACAGTTTCAACGAATACCCATATTTCACCACCCGGGGGGTAAGGCTATTCGCAATTTCACAGAATATACATAAATATTCTTGTGGATTTTTTACATAAAGGGGGATTTTTGGGGGGAAGCGGCGGTAAAGGGGATGCAAAAGCCCCTCCCCCTTCGCTCCGTTCGCCCGGCACAGTCCGCGGGGCATCGGGGACGCCGCCCTACAACGTGTATTTTTTAAAATTCAAACTATTTTACAATAATGTCACAATCTTTGAAAGAATTTGGCCTTGCTTTTGCGGCAAAATCTTTGTATAATAAATGTCAGGATGGGGCACTAGGAGGCTGACTTAGACCCCTGTTGCCCCATTCAGCCAAAAGTATAGAGAAAGAGGTATATGTAAACATGGCAAATCTGGATTTGACTAAGTATGGCATTACCGGCACGACCGAGATCGTGCATAACCCCTCTTACGAGATGCTGTTCGAGGAAGAGACCAAACCCGAGCTGACCGGCTATGAGAAGGGCCAGGTCACCGAGCTGGGCGCTGTCAACGTTATGACCGGCGTTTACACCGGCCGTTCCCCCAAGGACAAGTACATCGTTGTTGACGAGAACTCCAAGAACACCGTCTGGTGGACCAGTGACGAGTACAAGAACGACAACCATCCCATGACCGAGGCCACCTGGTCTGCCGTTAAGGACATTGCCAAGAAGGAGCTGTGCAACAAGCGCCTGTTCGTCGTGGATGCTTTCTGCGGCGCAAACAAGGATACCCGCATGGCGATCCGCTTCATCGTGGAAGTGGCCTGGCAGGCACACTTTGTCACCAATATGTTCATCAAGCCCACCGCCGAGGAGTTGGCCAACTTCGAGCCTGACTTCGTTGTTTACAACGCCTCCAAGGCTAAGGTCGAGAACTACAAGGAGCTGGGCCTGAACAGCGAGACCTGCGTTGCCTTCAACATCACCAGCAAAGAGCAGGTCATCATCAACACCTGGTACGGCGGCGAGATGAAGAAGGGTATGTTCTCCATGATGAACTACTTCCTGCCGCTGAAGGGCATGGCTTCCATGCACTGCTCTGCCAACACCGATAAGGAGGGCAAGAACACTGCCATCTTCTTCGGTCTGTCCGGCACCGGCAAGACCACTCTGTCCACCGACCCGAAGCGTCTGCTGATCGGCGATGACGAGCACGGCTGGGACGACAACGGCGTCTTCAACTTCGAGGGCGGCTGCTACGCCAAGGTCATCAACCTGGATAAGGACTCTGAGCCTGATATCTACAACGCCATCAAGCGCAACGCTCTGCTGGAGAACGTTACCGTTGACGGCGAGGGCAAGATCGACTTCGCTGACAAGTCCGTCACCGAGAACACCCGTGTGTCCTACCCCATCAACCACATCCAGAACATCGTTCGCCCGATCTCTTCTGCCCCTGCCGCCAAGAACGTCATCTTCCTGTCTGCTGATGCGTTCGGCGTTCTGCCCCCGGTCAGCATCCTGACCCCCGAGCAGACCCAGTACTACTTCCTGTCCGGCTTCACCGCCAAGCTGGCCGGCACCGAGCGCGGCATCACCGAGCCCACCCCGACCTTCTCCGCCTGCTTCGGCCAGGCCTTCCTGGAGCTGCATCCCACCAAGTACGCCGAGGAGCTGGTAAAGAAGATGCAGAAGTCCGGTGCCAAGGCCTACTTGGTGAACACCGGCTGGAACGGCACCGGCAAGCGCATCTCCATCAAGGATACCCGCGGCATCATCGACGCGATCCTGAGCGGCGCTATCAACGAGGCCCCCACCAAGAAGATCCCGCACTTCGACTTTGAGGTTCCCACCGAGCTGCCCGGTGTCGATCCCGCCATCCTCGATCCTCGCGACACCTACAAGGATGCTTCCGAGTGGGAGACCAAGGCGCTGGATTTGGCTGGCCGCTTCATCAAGAACTTCGCCAAGTACGAAGGCAACGAGCACGGCAAGGCTTTGGTCTCTGCCGGCCCCCAGCTGTAATTTGAGCGACTGCGCTTAAAATCATAGCATAACACCCCGCCCGCACGTCACGGTTTTCGTGATGTGCGGGCGGGGTGCTTCTATATACTGAAAAACAAGGCCCCCGGGCGTGCTGGCAGGCAGCAGCGCCCGGGGGCCTGACGTGTTTATAAATGCTGCGTTTCCTTGGCTTTGCGCAGTTCCAGTTCTGCCCGGTACAGTTCGTACTCGGTGCGGCTCATGCAGACCGGGCCGATGGGCGTGTTGACGAGTTGGCGGTCGGTCAGTTCTTTTGGCGCGGCGGAAATGGTGGCTTTGGTGTCCATACCTCTCCCCTCCCCTTACAGGTGCGCCAGGGCGTCGCGCTGCTGCAAGCGCTGGACAGACTGGCGGTAGGCAAAGACAAAATAGGCGATCTCTGCGGCGGCAGTCAGCGCCCAGGAGCAGGGATACAGCAGGTACAGCGAGGGAATCGTGTGGAAGTGGGCGAAGATCGTGTAGACCCACGCCACGCGGAATACGCAGGACCCCAGAATAACGATAACGGTGGGGCCGACGGTCCGGCCCAGCCCGCGGGAGGCGGCAATCGTGCAGTCCATGAAAGCCGAGGTGCAGTAGGCCCAGCCCATGACTAGGATGCGCTTCATGCCTGCGTCGATGACGGCACTCTCGGTGGTGAACAGCGCAAGGAACTGGCGGCCGAACACCAGCAGCCCACCGCCCAGCACCGCGCCCAGCCCAAAGGAGTAGGCCAGCGCGATGAAGTAGCTTTTCTTTACGCGGTCCAGCTTGCCCGCACCGTAGTTCTGGCTCATAAAGCTGGCGCAGGCCATGTAAAACGCCGCCATAGCGTCATAAATCAGGGCATCCGCGTTGGCTGCGGCCGAGTTGCCCTTGACCATCAGCGAGTCGAAGGAGTTGACGCCCGCCTGGATAAACAGGTTGGCGATAGCGAAAACCGCGTTCTGGAAGCCTGCCGGAATCCCCAGCAGCAAAATACGTTTTGTCGTTGGAATGTCCAATTTTATCTTGTGAAAGTCCAGCGCATAGCAGTCCCGGACTTTTGTCAGCGCGTGCAGGATCAGCCCCGCCGAGACGCACTGGGCAATCGTGCTGGCCAGCGCCACACCCGCGACATCGAGCTTGCAGACGATGACGAAGAACAGGTTCAGCACAATATTCAGCGCACCTGCGATAGAAAGATAGGTCAGCGGTTTCTTGGTATCGCCGATGGCGCTGAACACAGCGTTGCCGAAGTTATAGAGCGCCAGCGCGGGCATACCCAAAAAGTAGACGCGCAGGTACAAAATGGCACCGGGGAGTAGGTCCTCTTTGGTATTCAGCAGGCGCAGCAGCGCGGGCGAGCCGAACAGACCGATAAACAGCAGCAGCACACCCGCCGCCAGGCTGACCAGCAGCGCCGAATGGACGGTCTTGCTGACGTCCTTGGGGTGCCTGGCACCGTAAAACCGCGCCACCAGCACATTGATACCGTTGCTGAGGCCGATAAGAAAGCCGGTGAACAGCGTGACGAACGTTGCCGTGGAGCCGACTGCACCCAGCGCCGTGGAGCCTGCAAAGCGGCCCACAACGGCAACATCGGACAGGTTGAACAGAATTTGTAAAAGGTTAGACAGGGCCAGCGGCAGACTGACCAGCAGAATTTGTTTGGCCAATGGCCCTTCGGTCATGGATTTGGATTTGGCGGGGGTGGACATAGTAGATGATGATTGCTCCTATTTTTGAAATATGGCAGAGGTGTAGGGGCCGGGCATGCCCGGCCCTCGCGTGGAAGGCAGACGGCTTCTTACCGCAGGGCCGCGGGCCGCATATGTGCGGCCCCTGCACCTCGGCCTTGCGGTTCGCAGGAGCGGACTCCATATCCGCCCGCGGCCGCCTCCGTTACATCTTGTGATCCGCAAAAATCGGGTCGTCCTGCCAAAGGACGATCTTTCCCGCCGCGCGGGTCTTGTTCATGTCAATGATGCGCTGGTTGCTCGAACCGCGGAACCGCAGGCTGATATCATACTTGTCCTGCACAAATTCGCCGTCCACCAGCACATCTATATATTGCAGGAACTCGTCCGTGACTTCGCAGCGGCCGCAGCCGGGCTGCCAGACCTCGTGTTCGAGATTATTGCCGGTGTAGCACCAGATGGTCTTACCCGGGCAGCGGGCCTTTACCTCCTTGATAAAGGGCAGCAGCGCACGCTGGTTTTCCGGCTCCAGCGGCTCACCGCCCAGCAGCGACAGACCGTTGATGTAGCCGGGGGCCAGGCTCTCGATGATTTGCTCCTTCACCGCGTCGGTAAAGGGCGCACCATAGTTGAAATCCCACGCCACTGCGTTGAAACAGTTGGGGCAATGGCGGCGGCAGCCCGAGACAAACAGGCTGGTGCGCACCCCTTCCCCGTTGGCAATATCACAATATTTGATGGTGGCGTAGTTCATGGCAGTTCTCCTGTGGGGCATCCCCATATCTTGTGTAAGGGCTTGGGGCACACCCCAAAACCTTACCTAGTATACCAGCTTTACCGACATAATGCAACCGTGAAAACAAAATGCAGCGGTGCGTTTTGTGCGATACAGCGCCATTTTGTGTAGAACCGCTCAAAATCACTAAAAATTTCGCCTCATTTTTGGCAGTATCCTTTTTGCACGTTGAGGCGACGAAAACGGAATATTTTGTTCTTTGAATATCATATAACACAATATCTAGTGGTTTCATCCATTGACTTTTCCCTCTGGTTGCGGTATTATAGTCTTGCTCGCAAAACGGGCTTTGTACAGCCCGGCAACAGATACGTGTTTTATACAGTGCGTATTACCATGTTCCGCATCTGTTTATTCTATTATAAAAAGAGGAGTCACCATGAAGATCATCAAGCGCAACGGCAGCGAAGCTGTCTTTGACATCACAAAAATCATTTCGGCCATCACGAAGGCGAATAAGGTCGTGCCCGAGGCCCAGCGCTTGACGAAGCAGCAGATCATCGAGATCAGCGACCATGTGCAGGAGGTCTGCTATGCCCGCGGCCACGCCATGAACGTGGAAGAGATTCAGGATATCGTCGAGGATGCCATCATGGCCACCGGCGCGTATGAGGTGGCCCGCAAGTACATCACCTACCGCTATGTGCAGAGCCTCAAACGCACCCACAACACCACGGACGACAAGATTCTGTCCCTGATCGAGTGCAACAACGAGGAAGTCAAGCAGGAAAACTCCAACAAGAACCCCACCGTCAACAGCGTCCAGCGCGACTATATGGCCGGTGAGGTCAGCAAGGATCTGACGATGCGTATGCTGCTTCCCCCGGAGATCGTCAAGGCGCACGAGGAAGGCATCATCCACTTCCACGATGCCGACTATTATGCCCAGCATATGCACAACTGCGACCTCGTCAACCTGGACGATATGCTGCAAAACGGCACGGTTATTTCCGGCACTTTGATTGAGAAGCCGCACTCCTTCTCCACCGCTTGCAACATTGCCACGCAGATCATCGCGCAAGTTGCATCCAGCCAGTACGGCGGCCAGAGCATCAGCCTGACCCATCTTGCCCCCTTCGTCGATGTCAGCCGCAAGAAGATCCGCCGCGATGTCGAGGCCGAGATGAAGGACCTGGGCATTGATCCCGGCGAGGAAAAAATCTCCGAGATCGTCGAGAAGCGCCTGCGCGAGGAAATCAAGCGCGGCGTGCAGACCATCCAATACCAGGTCGTCACCCTGATGACCACCAACGGCCAGGCACCGTTCATCACGGTGTTTATGTACCTGAACGAGGCCGGTGACAACCAGCGTCTCAAGTCCGACTTGGCCATCGTCATTGAGGAAATGCTGCGCCAGCGCTACCAGGGTGTCAAGAACGAAGCCGGTGTTTGGATCACCCCTGCCTTCCCTAAGCTGATTTACGTCCTGGAGGACGACAATATTTACGAGGGCCAGCCCTACTACTACCTGACCAAACTCGCCGCCAAGTGCACCGCCAAGCGCATGGTGCCCGACTATATCAGCGAGAAGAAGATGCTGGAATACAAGGTCGATGCCAACGGCGAGGGCCACTGCTTCACCTGCATGGGCTGCCGCAGCTTCCTGACGCCGTACATCGACGAGAACGGCAAGCCCAAGTATTACGGCCGCTTCAATCAGGGCGTTGTCACCATCAACCTGGTGGATGTGGCTCTGTCCAGCGGCGGCGATTTTGATAAGTTCTGGCAGCTGTTTGACGAGCGCCTGGAGCTGTGCCACAAGGCCCTGATGTGCCGCCATAACCGCTTGAAAGGCACCCTGAGCGACGCCGCGCCCATCCTGTGGCAGTACGGCGCACTGGCCCGCCTGAAGAAGGGCGAGCCCATCGACAAGCTGCTCTACGGCGGCTATTCCACCATCAGCCTGGGCTATGCGGGCCTGTATGAGTGCTGCAAGTATATGACCGGCAAGAGCCACACCGACCCCGCCGCCAAGCCCTTTGCGCTGAACGTGATGCAGCATATGAACGACGCCTGCGCCAAGTGGAAGAACCAGCACAATATTGATTTCAGCCTGTACGGCACACCGCTGGAATCCACGACCTACAAGTTCGCCAAGTGCCTGCAGAAGCGTTTCGGCGTGGTGCCGGGCATCACTGACCGCAACTATATCACGAACTCCTACCACGTCCACGTCACCGAGCATATCGACGCCTTCACCAAGCTGAAATTCGAGAGCGAGTTCCAGAAGCTGTCCCCGGGCGGTGCCATCAGCTATGTGGAAGTACCCAATATGCAGGATAACCTCGAGGCTGTCATCAAGGTCATGCAGTTCATCTACGAGAACATCATGTATGCCGAGCTGAATACCAAGAGCGACTACTGCCAGGTCTGCGGCTACGACGGTGAAATTCAGATTGTGCCGGAGGACGGCAAGCTGGTCTGGGAGTGCCCCAAGTGCCACAACCGCGACCAGAACAAGCTGAACGTTGCCCGCCGCACCTGCGGCTATATCGGCACCCAGTTCTGGAACCAGGGCCGGACGGCAGAGATCAAGGATCGAGTGCTGCATCTGTAAGAGGTAAGTAAAATGAGAAAGCTGATTGCAGTTGCTGTGGCGGCAGCCATGGCTGCATCTTTGGTTGCTTGCGGAAGTTCAGCGGAGACAGCGTCTGCTGCCGTCAGTGAATCGAGCACAGCAAGCAGTTCTGGAACGATGGATACCAATACAAGCAGTGAGGCTGTTGTTTCTGCTGATGCAGTAACGCCTGAGCCGGAAAACACCATTACCTATGACCCTGATTTTCAGGCGCAGATTATCGCTGACAACGATACTTGCACATTAGCACTCCAGGGCGTGGGGTACGATGATGATTACGGTTATTATTGGAAACTTTCCTTCAAAAACAAAACTTCTGATAAAACACTTTACGCCATGCCCAGCTGCGAGGAATTGAATGGTATGGATGCAGACTTTCCCTGGATACCCAGTGTAGAACCGGGGCAAGAAGAAACAAAAGAAGTCAAATGGGATGCACCGGGCCTAAAGATTTACAGCATCAACCCGCAGGATATCAACACTGTAAACATTCATTTTGACGTGTACGATGAAGCGGAGTGGAACGTTGACCATAGAGTAGACCCTGTCGATGATGATTTTGTTATCTACCCCAAGGGTGAAGAAAATGCAGCCCCGGTAAAGCGTGAAATGCAGCCGACGGACTATGTCTTGGTCGACAATGAGTATTGCACGATGGTGATATGTGGCTTTGACCCGGATGGTGTGTATGGTTATACGGCCAAGGCCTATATAGAGAACAAATCGGATGAGGATATATCCCTTAGCTTCGGAATTGGCTCCATGAATGGTCTTGAGTGTCGTCCCGAAGGAAACGTCGGAGTGGATGCTCATTCTAACGCCTATACAGATATCTACTATTATGACTATCTGGATACTTACAAAGCCAATGGCAAAGACCCAGCTTCGATTACCGAAATTGTAATGCCGATTATCCTTGAAGCCAGCCCAAGCCGTACGATCGTTGCGGAAGAGACTTTTACTTTTAACCCGCAAAATAATACAGTTGCCTCTAATTAAGGTTATATGATATGCAAGAAGAAAGCCGTTTCCACGAAATAAGTGAAAACGGCTTTCTTGGTGTTGACATACCCCCGCCTGCTGCGCTATAATAGCGGCATTATGCGAAAAAAGGAAGTACCTGTTTTATGGATACAAGAAAGGCGAAACGCGGCTTTACGCTGGTGGAATTGATTGTAGTGTTGGTGATTCTGGCGGCGCTGGCCGCATTGCTGGTGCCCGCACTGACCGGGTATATTGATAAGGCAAGGAAGAGCCAGGTCATTGCGGAGACGAGGATGCTGCACACTGCGATACAGACAGAGATGAGTGAGTTGTATGCGAAGCCAGAGTGGCAAGGATATGTTCCCGACATACATGGACGTGAAATTATTGCAGAAAAAAATGCAGCTGACGCCAACAAAGCCAATCGCTACAACGATATTGTAGACCTTTCGGAACTGTCATTCCTTACTGCCGATGGAAATGGCGCATTCGGTGCATATGTAACAGATACAGGGAAAGTAGGTCTATTGGTATATTATGATGGGAAAGGGCACGTTGGTGTATATCTTGCGCAAACACAAGAATATCTTTCCTTCAGCACAGAAGAAGCCCCTTATTACAGCTCTTATATATTCCAAGGGGTTCAATACATCAAAGAGTATTTGACAGATCCTTATGGTGTCAAGTTCTATAATACCTTGTTGGAAAAGGCAACTATTATTGGAACAATTTGTGGATAAGGAATAATGTTTACATAGGTTTTCCCCGGAGGAGTCAAGCCCCTTCCCAATTAGGCGGATGTAGTGGTACAGTTGCGGGCCGGGCATGCCCGGCCCCTACATGGGCGGTGGATGGCGTATCTTGTGCCGCCCGCAAAGTACCCGAGAAGGGATAAATTCCTCCCCATACCCTTTATTTACACAAAAACGGCAGCCCATGGCGGGCTGCCGTTTTCTATTGGCAAACTTATTTTGCGTACTCGGTGGCGCGGCTCTCGCGGATGACGCTGACCTTGATCTGGCCGGGGTAATCCAGCTCGTTCTCGATCTTCTTTGCGACATTGCGGGCCAGCAGAATGACCTCGTCGTCGCTGACCTTGTCGGGCTGAACAAGGATGCGCACCTCGCGGCCAGCCTGGACGGCGTAGGAGCTTTCGACACCCTCGAAGCCGTTGCAGAGGGCTTCCAGCGTTTCCAGACGCTTGATGTAGCTCTCCATGTTCTCGCGGCGGGCACCCGGGCGGGCGGCGGAAATCGCGTCGGCGGCCATAATGATAAACGCCAGTGTGGTTTTCGGCTCCACATCGCCATGGTGGGCCTCGATGGCGTGGATGACCTGCGGGTTTTCGCGGTACTTCTTACAGATGTCGACGCCGATCTGGACATGACTGCCCTCAATCTCGTGGTCGAGCGCCTTGCCGATATCATGCAGCAAACCGGCACGGCGGGCCAGCTGGACATTGACACCCAGCTCGCCGGCCATCAAGCCAGCCAGCCAGGCCACTTCCAGAGAATGGCTCAGCACATTCTGGCCGAAGCTGGTGCGGTACTTCAAACGGCCAATGAGCTTGACCAGGTCGGGATGCAGGCTGTGAATGCCCAACTCCATAATGGCTTTGTCGCCCTCGCGCTTCATCTGAATTTCCAGTTCGCGGCGGCACTTGTCGACAGTCTCCTCGATGCGGGCCGGGTGGATACGGCCATCAGCAATCAAGCGTTCCAGCGCCATGCGGGCGACCTCACGGCGGGTCTGGTCAAAGCTGGACAGCGTGATAGCCTCCGGCGTGTCGTCAATGATGAGGTCACAGCCGGTGGCGGTCTCCAGAGCACGGATGTTGCGGCCCTCGCGGCCAATGATGCGGCCCTTCATCTCGTCGCTGGGCAGCGGCACAACGCTGACGGTGGCCTCGCTGGTGGCGTCAGCCGCGCAGCGGGCAATGGCCTGGCCAACCAGCTCACGGGCAAGATTGTCGCACTCGTCCTTCATGTTAGCCTGGTAGGCGCTGATCTTCATAGCCTTTTCGTGGGTCAGCTCGTCGTCCACCTGCTTCAGCAACACGGCGCGGGCGTCCTCTTTGGACATGGCGGCGATGGTTTCCAGCTTTTCGGTCTGGCGCAGTTTCAGCTGTTCCAGTTCGTCTAAGCGGGCTTCCACCGTCTCGCTGCGGCGCTTGAGATCCTCTTCTTTGCGCTCCATCTGGGTGGTGCGCTTGTCAAGGGCTTCCTCTTTCTGGTCGATGCGGCGCTCCTGGCGGGAAATTTCGGCGCGGCGATCCTTGATTTCCTTGTCTGCGTCGCTCTTGAGTTTGAAGGCTTCGTCCTTCGCTTCGATGATGGTTTCCTTGCGCTTCTGCTCGGCAGCCTTGATGGCATCGTTCACGATGCGTTTGGCTTCCTCTTCGGCGCTGCCGATCTTGGCTTCGGCAGTGCGCTTGCGGTTCTCGCCGCCGAGGTAAAAACCAAGCGCCCCGGCAGCAACAGCAGCAACAAGGACCAGCACCACGGTCAAAATTGGTGACATAGTCGGTTTCACTCCTTGATTTAACTAGGAGGATGCGGCGCAGCGGGACGCTTAACTTATGATATTGTTACAGTAAAAGACGCGGCAGGTCGGCCAAAAAGGCGCACAATGCCCCTGCACGCAGAATATACACAGAACCGTCAAAAAAGACGTTGAATATCGTAAAAAAGCGGCGTTCCCGGTGGGCGACACCCTTTAAGGAACCACGCGCAGGTCACACCTGCCGTCTGGTTCTTTATTTCCTAGTTCTAATTTTACTTTGATTTAGTGCTTTTGTCAAGAAGAAGCCGGGGTCAAAGTGGTATTTTTCATGCAAAACGCCCTTATTTTATACTGATATCGTAGATACGTTAAAAAGCAGCAAAAAGCAGTTGCCAAAGCTGCGATTTACACATCAGCTAAAAAACAGGGATAGCCTCTCATCAAGGTCATCCCTATTTTTTGCGTTTTCTTTCAGCAGCGTCCCCGCCACCTATCCGGCTTGTGATTTCCGCACAACCCACGGTCCGGCTCTGCAATCGACTGATACCGACCCCGCCCACTGCTTCACGCCTTAAATAAAAGCGGGGCCAGCTTTCGCCGGCCCCGCCTACTTTACCGAGGCTAATTTTATTTTACCGGTGTCTTAGAGCTGTCACGCATCATCTTTGCGAAGATATTCTAATGCTTTTGTTTCTAACATTTTAAAGCGTACGCTCTTTATCGATTTGGATTGCTTTGTTCAGCAGCTCTTTTTATTGTATGCGTGGACACCTTCCACAAGAGATCAGATAATCATGGCAATACTGTTGGAGCTAACCATGCCAAATGCAACCAGTGCCGTACCAATAAATACACCAGGCCAGATGCTGTTGGTCTTTCTGCGGATAAAAATTGCCAGACCGGAAGCCACGCAGAATTGCAGCAGCACATTAGAAAGGAGCAGCATGTAGAAGTGTGCAAAATGACCTGTGTAGAACGGGCGGTTCAGACGCAGCGTTACTTCATAGAAGATGAAGAGCAGCAGCATACCCACCATGCCAATGCAGGCGCCCAAAATAACCGACTTGGTCATATCCTTACCTTTGCTGACATCACCGCGGAACTGTAAAGTATTGCCTGCAAGCGTAACCAGCAGGAAGTATGGCAGCATACCAAGGCAATACCAAGGCATCGTTGCACATTTGGCGTCATTCAGCAGACGGAAGCTGACACTAAGGCCGTGAACATCTGTATCCGCATAGCGATAGATCAACATCAGGACAAAGTATCCCAGCATAAACAGGATCAGTGCAAAGACGGCAGATTTTACAATATAACCAATGTGTACTTTGGTATCACTACCTGTGGCAAGGCCGTAGCTGGAAACATTGCAGCCTTTCTTTTTGCCATACATAAAGTGGTACGCAAGGAAGAATACCAGCATGCCGCAAGCCGCGAACAGGCTCCAGATCAGAAAGCCATTGGGGGTAGTACCCAGCTGGAACAGTTTATTAGAAGCCATCTGGTTGCCGACCGCTGTACCGGGGAAGAAGAACAGTACCGGAATCAGTGCCAGAATAGCAGCGCAAATCCACCAGCCCTTTGACTTAAAGGCAAATCCTGCTGTAACCTGCGGGGCAGGCAGCTTCAGGGACGAGAACAGGTCAGAATCCAGCAACAGATCTGCCACGCAGAACAACATCATAACGATGCCAATGATCACAACAAACAGCGCCACAAAGTTCCAGCCGTAAATCATATTGCTTACAGGAAGCGGATTAGGTGCTTCCATGCTGTTCATGGCGGAGTCCACTACCAGGCGGACAAACTGCCCCCAGTACATATCATCTGCATGCGTCTGGTTGACCACATAGAAGATGCGTGCATTGTGGTCTTCCCACGAGCCATACAGTTTGTTGGGTTCGATCTCATCCGTGCCGAACAGTTCTGTCAGGAACGGATCTTTAAACAATTCATCAATCTTATTGACGCGCGCCAGCAGACCTTCATCATGCTGCCCGGAGATCTGTACAAAGTCCAGGTTGTAGGTGGGCATAGCCTCGCTGTAAATAACATCAGAAATGACCAGGGAAACCTGACGTTTGGTTGACAGGCAATAGCTGTAAAGCGAACCCATGGAATGTCCGCCCACGCCAATCTGGGTTGCGTCTACGAATGGCCGATTTGCCAGATAGTCGTAGATTGTTTCCAGCTCCATAGCACCGTGGTTCGTCCAATACTGCGAAGCATTATCAACTTCCGTATCGCCACAGCCGGTATAGTCCACCAGTGCTACCACAAAGCCACGGCGTGCAATCTCACTGGCCCAGGGAGTAAGCAAATCGGACGGGCTGTCACCACCGGGGCAGATAATCATGGCCGGGGCAGGTGCCTCCTGCGTTGCCGTTTTGGGGATATAAATTCTTGCACTTACCGTATAACCATTGTCATTCATCAGATAGAGGCGATCTGTTTTAATTTTTCCAAAATCCGTGTTGATTGCGTTAGAAAAGAAACTGCCAACCAAAATCAATACGAATGAAATCACCAATAAGATAGAAGTACGTTTTCTGTGTGTCATCGTTTATCCTTCTTTCCATTTTGATTGAAAATGTGTGTGCCTTGGCTGCAAGCACCGCTTGCTATGAGGGATACAATTTTGTTCTGTACCTTTTCACCACCTTGTGTTCTTGATTCTTCTATTTGCGTCAGGCAATCTAGCTCTCCGCTTCTTCGCTGTGCAGGCAGTGTCGCGATCACCAACCATGCAGCCAGGAAGAAAAAGGTCATTCATACAACTAGCAGGATTTCCGCTCTCCTGCGATTTGTGCATTTTACATTTAAATCATTGCTTTTCTTGAATCTTTGTGTTAATATTATACCATTCCGACGCCGAATGAAAGCAATTCTTTTCCCATATATGGACATTTATTGACATAGTGGATTGTGAGAACCTGTTATGCTTGCAAAATTTGAAAAACGCGCCTATGTAGGCAGTGAAAAAGTGTGGGTCGGCAAGTACAGAAACCTGCAGAATATATCCCACTGGCACATGGAGCATGAAATGATCGTTTGTATGGAAGGCTGTGCCCAGGTCATGGTTGCCGACACAATCTACACTCTTCTGCCCAAGAGTGTCATTTTTTGCCAAAGTGGGTGTGTGCATTACATTCATACCGATCCTGATTGTCTGCTGTTGGTATGCTTATTTGATGAGAAACTCTGTGAACCGCTGACACATCCTTATCAGCTGTCAACGCCGCTTTTTCAGGATCACTATAATGTTCTGGAAAGGCTCACTGCCATTCGGCAGGAACTTTCGGAACAGCCCCGCTTTTTTGAGGTCCGCACAATTGCTATGATTGAGGAATTGATGACGGACATCTTTCGCAGCGAACCCCTTATCGCAAACGATCAGCAGCCAAGCGAAGTCACCGCCCGTTACAAACAGCTTCTGGACCGCATCGACCACGAATTTTACAGCATTACTTTTTACGATGCCGCCCTGTTTATGAATGTTTCGGAATCTTACTTTTCCCGCTACTTCAAACGCCAGGCGGGCATGACCTTTTCGCAATATCTGAATGTTGTGCGGATTGAAAAAGCTGTGCAGATCATCAATGCCGAGCCAGACTTGAAGGTAACCGATGTCATGTCGCGCTGCGGCTTCAACACCATTCGCAGCTTTAACCGGGCCTTTAAGCTCATCACCGGTTACACACCGCGTACAATTCCCAAAGGATATGTACTGAACACACGATCTTTCCCCGCAGTACAAGGCACTTTTGACCCCACCCTTGCCGAGGCTGAATTACTGGCAGAATAATATAACGTCACCTAAAAAGTGCCGTGCGAATGGGAATCTACCATTCGCACGGCACCATTTGGATTATCCTTGCTTTTATTATTTTGTGCCGCGGTAGACCCCGGCCTTGCGCAGAATGTCCTTGACGACCTCCGATCCGCAGACCAGCCCGCAGGCGGAGGGCACAAAGGCATTGCTGGCGGGCACGGTGCGCCGTGCGGCAACCGGGGTCTCGCTCGTCTCATCTGCCAGCGGCGGCAGGGGCGGCTCCTCCGAAAAAACGACCTTGACCTTGCCCAGGCGGCGCTTGCGGCACTCGATGCGGATGACCTTTGCCAGCGGGTCAACGGTGGTTTTCTCGATATCCGCCACTTTGAACGCTGTCGGGTCCAGCTTGTTGGCTGCGCCCATGCTGCACAGAATCGACACCCCGGCCTCTTTGCAACGGCGGATCAGCAACAGCTTGGCGCTGACCGTGTCGATGCAGTCCAGCACGTAATCAAACTGCGTCAGGTCAACATCGGCGGCTGTTTCGGCGTTATAAAACATACGGTTGGCGTGTACAACGATGGTAGGGTCGATATCCGCAATGCGGGCGGCCATAGCGTCCACTTTGTATTGACCAAGCGTGGAGTGCAGCGCCACCAGCTGGCGGTTCAGGTTGGAGAGCGCGACGATGTCGCTGTCAAACAAACTCAGCTCCCCTACCCCGCTGCGGGCCAGCACCTCAACGGCCTGGCCGCCGACGCCGCCGATGCCGAATACGGCCACATGGGCCTTGCGCAATGCGTCCAGCGCGGGCGTGCCCAATTGGGCGCGGGTGCGGGTGTATTGGTCAGGCATGAATGGTTCCTCCCTTATATTCTATGCCGCCCAGTAGGGGCCGGACATTTCCGGCCCGCGGCTTCACGGCAAACGTTCTGTATCGGTATGGCTGAGGGCCGGGCATACCCGGCCCCTACGGTTCATTTGTTTTTTCGTTTGGCACGCCGTTCCAACACCGTCTCATAGCTCGACGACATCTTGTCTGCCATGCAGACCAGCGCGGCCTCGCGGCTGTGGGGGATGTCGGTGGGGGTCAGCGGCCACATATGGCTTTGGATAATGTCCTTTTCCTTGTCGGTCAAGGCAAACACAACTTCAGCGTTATAGCGTGCAATGCGCGGGTGCTTAAAGCCATGCCAGTGCGTGATATTGCTGCAATTATGCCAGTCATACAGGTAAAAATCATGCAGGAACGCACCTTTTACCAGGCTAGCCTCGTCGGCGTGGGCACGCAGATGGATGTTGAGCCAGAATGCAATGCGCGTGACCCGCATACAATGCTCGTAGGTCGTCACACTGCCGTGCTGGATGAACTTTTGCATTTCCAGCGCGTTGGGGTCGTCGGCAATGCCCTTTAAAAGGATGTGCATACGCACTTCTTCCTCGGGTGTCAGTTTGCAGAACATAGCAATTCTCCCTGTATGTAACTTTTATCGAAAAAGTCACTTGACCTTTACATTACTTCATTGGCATCTGTCACAATGGCATTGAAGATTCACAGCTGCAAACAGATGCAATCTGTGACAAAATTGGCATCCATATCAAGGTCTTGACCATTGAAGTCTATGGGAACAAGTCGGTATAAGGCCTTTTCTACCTATATAATGCAAGGCAAGTTTCATCTTTTTTCTTTGCCAAATAGAATGCCTCCCTTCTACATATCACTAGATCCAGCCATTCTTTTTAAATTTCTCAATTTGAGCTAATTCTTTCTCAGATGGTTCGCCCGCCTTACACTCGCTGACCGGAGTGTTTAAATATTCGTTATTCCATCTGTTCATGATTTTGATAACCTCATCAGATACACGAATATCACGTTTCGTGATGGATTCCAGGTTCCAATCCATTACATCAGAGGTTCCCATTGCCTTAGTAATCACAATTTTGGAAGCTGTGTACTCTTTTTTCTTCTTGCCAAAATATCCATTACCAGCGACAATGTTCAGCTTCTTTTCAAATGGGAGCTTATTGCCTATATGCTCAATTTTCTCTTTGATGGTTGCGTCTGGCTCATCCGGAAAATAATTCGTCTGCCACTTCTGTGGAAAGATATGCTCTATCTCCCACTTAGCCGGAAGCAGATCATCCTGATGTTCATACGCAAGCGTCTTCAGAAGCATACGCACTACATTACGATTCGGATTCTGGATATATGGCTCCAGCTGTGTCATATCGACAGTCTTAAATTCAAACGTAGGTATATCCGATGCTACAATTGCAGAATTCAGCTTTAGAATATCCGGCTTTACAGCATTGATTGTCGGTATCATCAAGTATTTTGTCATCAGCTCCATGAGCAGCTTATTCAAGAACCGAGCAAATCGTGTTTCAAAATTTTCTTCATTCCTGTAGCAAACATAGTAAATAACAACCGGGTATTTCCAGTACTCGTTCGGATATGAAGTCAGAATATCCAGTGTCTGCCTAATTTTAATATTCTTGGACCAGGCTTCATCTTCAAGTTCCTCTCCTTTGTTTACAACCTTCCACAGATTCAGGATAACAAAAAGAGTGTCCAACAATTCAGGCTTATACAAGCGCTCAAATTTATTAGCCGCATAATACTTCCTGACGCCAGGAGTAGTCGTCTTCGTATCCTTATCCAGTGCGCGATAATAAAACATATTATAGTAGAACAGCTGCTGGATGCTTTCATTAGCATCTGTAGACTGCTCATCTAAATCTTTCCAGCGGTCGATAAATGCCTTCTTATCATCCGGCGCAAGCTGGTTGTAAATCTTTGCCTTAAAAATATCTGCGTCCGACAGAGGAAGACCTCTATCATTCAACGTTGAGAAAATAGTCAACGCAGTATCCTGGGTGTCTGCTGTGATAGGAAGCAGAATAGCCTGGTTCAAGAGCGCATAGATAAACTGATATACCATCAATGGATTTTCTGTGGAATGCTTATCAAACAGTTCTTGAAAATGGCGATAATTCTTTGAATAGTTATCTTTCGCATCCTCATCCGCTTTTCCGGTTTCCAAGATTGATCGCAGAATTTCATTTCCTTCGTTATTCACAACACGTGAGGTCAAAAGGATATTTTTGAAATCCACCGTTCCAGTAAGTTTATTGGTTCTCCAGATAGTAGGCTCAATCTTTCCAATAAAGTTATTGGCCTCTGCCGTTCTCTCTGATGCAGGCGTAGCAACAAGCTTCGTATAAATTGCACGTAGCAGCAGAAACAAAGACGTAATACGCTGCTGTCCATCAATTATTTCCTGCTCACCATCTTCATTTTCGTAGGAAACTACACTTCCGAGGAAATAGGAACTCTCTCTTTCTGTACCGCCACTTGTAGCAGTAAAATCCCATAAATCCTCAAAAAGTGTTTCTACCTGTTCATCCGTCCAAGCATATGGTCGTTGGTACTCAGGAATGACAAACGGTTTTGATTTTCCGCTACCCAGGAGCGCTTCCACGCTTTGTTTATTTACTTCTATCGTTGTTGGCATGTTTACGCCCTCCTATCATTCATCTTCAAAAGTATCCACATCTATATCCTCCGAATCAAAAATTCCCATAGGATACTCACGAATCCATCCAGTTATATGAAGCACCTTTGCCGGATTGCTTGTCACCCTTTTTCGTTTTCCAAAAATCATCCCAAAACGCCTGACATCTAATCCACTGTCTCAAATTGTGACATCTAATCCAAGGTTACAACCTGACATACATTTTGCAGTAGATATATTTCCATATAAGAAAACCGAGCTTTTTCAAAAGTCTGGCTTCAAATCCAAACCTCCAAAAAAGGTCCGGAAATACGCCGCTTTCAGGCACTTGATTTTATTTCCTTGACATCAACACTACCGTCTCAACGGTATTCCCTTTGTCCCACAAAAGCTCCGTAACTTCCCCGC
>ENA-UOJM01000952-UOJM01000952.1-human-gut-metagenome-genome-assembly--contig:-P116-NODE-952-length-31555-cov-28.579016_pt1 | contig 31555 bp, 26 predicted proteins | sample MGYA00242349_ERZ723896 | MGnify/ENA metagenome assembly ERZ723896 | reverse complement strand
CGAGGTCGCAGAACGCCATCTCCGGCTCGATCATCCAGAACTCGGCGGCGTGGCGCGCGGTGTTGGAATTCTCGGCGCGGAACGTGGGGCCGAAGGTGTAAACGTCACCGAACGCCATAGCGAAGTTCTCGGCGTTGAGCTGGCCGGAGACGGTCAGGCTCGTCTTCTTGCCGAAAAAGTCCTTGCTGTAATCGACCTTGCCGTCGGGCGTTCTCGGCGGGTTCTCCAGATCCAGCGTCGTGACCTGGAACATCTCGCCCGCGCCCTCGCAGTCAGAGCCGGTGATGATGGGGGTGTTGACATAGACAAAGCCGCGGCTCTGGAAGAACTCGTGCACGGCGTAGGCCGCCGCGCTTCTCACACGGAAAGCCGCGGAGAAGAGGTTCGTGCGCGGGCGCAGATGCTGAATGGTGCGCAGATATTCGACGCTGTGGCGCTTTTTCTGCAGGGGATAGTCGGGGGAGGACACGCCCTCGACCTCGATCTCTGTTGCCTTGACTTCGAGCGGCTGCTTGGCCTCGGGCGTCAGCACGACGGTGCCGCGCACGATGAGCGCGGCGCCCACGTTCTGCGCGGCGATCTCCTTATAATTAGAAAGAGAATTCGCATCCATCACGACCTGCAAATTGCGGAAGCACGAGCCGTCGTTCAGCTCGATGAATCCGAAGGTCTTCATATCGCGGATGGTCTTCGCCCAGCCGCATACGGTGACGCTTGCGCCGCCGTACTGCTCTTTGTCGGCGAAGAGCGCGGCAATTCTCACTCGTTCCATAATAATTTTCCTTCCTTTTGTGGGTTTTCACGGGATAATAGAAGTATTATATGCCACTTCCCGTGCAAATTCAAGCCCCGCTTTGTATTGACTTTTGACAAGTTGTATGTTACGATACAATCTTACCTCAAAAGGTAAACGTGAAACTTTCACCTATTACTTTACAGGAGGATTTTAACTATGAACAAGTATCTGGATATCGCCCCCGAGGTTGCCGAGGCCCTTGCCGCCGGCAAGCCCGTCGTGGCGCTCGAATCCACCATCATTTCCCACGGCATGCCCTATCCCCAGAACGTGGAGACCGCCCTCAAGGTCGAGAGCATCATCCGCGAATGCGGCGCGGTCCCCGCGACCATCGCCATCATCGGCGGCCGCTTGAAGGCGGGCCTTTCCAAGGAAGAGATCGACTACCTCGGCCGCACCGGCGCGGGCATCCCGAAGGCTTCCCGCCGCGACCTGCCCGTGCTCGTCGCGCAGGGCAAGGACGGCGCGTGCACCGTCACCACCACGATGATGATCGCCGACATGGCGGGCATCCGCGTGTTCGCCACCGGCGGCATCGGCGGCGTGCACCGCGGCGCGCAGGAGACGTTCGACATCTCCGCTGACCTTGAAGAGCTGGCCAACACCTCCGTCATGGTCGTGTGCGCGGGCGCGAAGTCCATCCTCGACCTCGGTCTGACGCTCGAATATCTCGAGACCCACGGCGTGACCGTCATCGGCTACGGCACGAGCGAGCTGCCTGCGTTCTACACGCGCAAGTCCGGCTTTGGCGTCGACTACGAGCTCGACACGCCCGAGCAGCTGGCCAAGGCGTTCCACGTCAAGCGCGAGCTGGGTCTGCGCGGCGGTCTTCTCGTCACGAACCCGATTCCCGAAGAGTACTCCATGGACAAGGAAGTCATCGACAAGGCCATTGCCGAGGCCGTGGAGGACGCGAAGAAGGACGGCATCCACGGCAAGGCCACGACGCCTTATCTGCTCGCCAAGATCAAGGACCTGACCGGCGGCGACAGCCTGGATTCCAACATCCAGCTCGTGTTCAACAACGCGCGCCTCGGCGCGGCGGCGGCTGTGGAGCTCAGCAAGCTCGAAAAGTGAGATATTTTGTCATCTATCTCGCCGCGATCAATATTCTGACGTTCTGCGTCTACGGCGCAGACAAGCGCCGCGCCAAGATATCGGGCGCGCGGCGCGTGCCCGAAAAGACTCTATTTGCACTCGCGCTGCTGCTCGGCAGCGCGGGTGCTCTTTTCGCAATGAGGGTCTTTCACCACAAAACGCGGCACTGGTACTTCAAGTTCGGCATCCCCGCGATCTTACTTGCGCAGATCGCGGCGGGGGTGTTCGTATATGTGCGGTTTTTCGCGGCGTAAAAAATTTTTGGGAAATTTTTGGTTTTCGTGAAACAAAACAGACGTTTCTTGCGTCTAATCAATGAAGCAAAGGGAAACTGGGCGAACGGGAAGATAAAGAATTTATGAATTTTCCATTTTCCTGTTCCCTTATTTCCCGCGGCATGGTAAAATGCCATGTATGAGAAAGGCTCTGTGCGCGCGGAGCCGACAACAACAAACACGAAAGGATGAAGATCACATGAAGAAATTTCTCTCCTTGCTATTGGCTCTGACATTGGTCCTGAGCCTCGTCGTCGTGCCTGCAAGGGCAAGCGAAGGGGAAGGTAGTGAATCTACCGTCACCGTAGAAGGGCTAAGTATTGCTGCAACTGATGTAGCCCGAGGAACTAAAAAGTCATTCGAGTTAACAGGTGCAGATAGCCCTACCGTTAAAGTGGGCTCGGCTACTGCAAGCTCAGCACGTATCACCTCCTTTGAGTGGTCTGTTCCTAATTTCACCGGAACTCCAGGTGGTACTAAAACAACAGAAACCTTGACAGCTATGACTCCGACTACAGGGGAAACTACGATTAAGGTCTCCTGCACTGTTAGAATTGAATACAAAGAAACCGAGGAATCAGAAGCTGCTCATGTGACTAAGACTATTGAGAGCACCCCGTTCAAAATTACCGACAAACTCCTGCCGACCGATATTACAAAAGTTACGTTTAATGGTCGTCCCTATGATGTAACGGATGGTCGCGTGAGCATTTCTGTGCTCGAAAGTGAAGATATCACGAATAGTAGCAACGTTTGGACTGCGAGTGCCAATGGTTATACCATCGACAACGAAACCGCTAAGCCCAGCTATTCTGGCAATGCGTCTGGCGTCAAACTTACTGTAACTGCCACAACTGGCAGCCCTGCTCTTAGCACCCAAATCGATGTTACGGTTGTAAATGCTTCTGTGTCTGCTGGTGCTAATCCGACCGAAGTTGTTACCGGCGGTAAGACCACGCTGACTGCCACTCCCACCGGTCTGAGCAGCAACGCCACTTACGAGTGGTACTTGAAGAAGACCTCTGGCACTGATGAAAAGATCGGTACTGGTAAGACGTTTACTTGGACTGCTCCTACCGTGTCTGCAAGCACTGATTATAAAGTGTACTGCAAGGCTTTTGAAACCGTTAGTGGGAGCGCCGTGCCTGCCGCAACCAGCACCGAAGTCACCGTGAAAGTCGTTCCGAACATTTATCGCATTGATCTCAACAAGACTTCTCTGTCTTTCAACAAGTTGAACGAAAGTCAAAGTTTTAAGGCCTGGTTCAAGTATTTAGATAGTAGCAGCAATACTTACAAAGATGTTGGAGATCTTGTGATTTATAACTACTCCCCCAGCAACCCTTCGGCGGTCAGCGTTGCCCCGGCCAGCAATAGCATCGGTGAAGCGGCTGTGAAGCTCACGTCCAATGTGGCCTCTGCAAAGGTCACTGTGTCCGTCACCTATAAGGGCAGAACGTTCACGAAGGACGTTAGCATTTATGGCTCTTTCCTTGATGCATATCTTGATTCCGTCCAGAACGGCAGCACCGCAACCTACAGTTACAGCACGCTTGTTTCTGCCGCTCAGTCTGCTATCAACAGAAACAACAACTCCACCTATGAAACCGTTTATTCTCTGAGCAACGTCAGACAGATTGCGCCCCTCACGTACGGTACGGGCACCAGCACCGCTACTTATACCTATAACATCGGCGGTTCTGGTCAGCTTACTTTCGTTGCAAGTTCTTCCAGCATTGGTACTGCAAAGTTCTCTGCTGATGTGACCACCCGCACCAGCATCAACAGTGCTGGCACCAACAAGTCCTACAGCATTACCTTTAACGTTCCTGTTAAGCCCATCACGACCACCTATGCGGATCAGTACCCCGAGCCGGTCGCATCCGGTAACACCTATCGTTACTATGTTCAGGTTCCCTCCGGCGCCAGATATTACTATGTTGCCGGTGTGAACAATGAGCCGAGCGATTGGAACAATGGCAGCGGCAATAAGTATTACACTACCACTTCCAGCACCAGCCTGTACTCCCTGACCGACAGCAACTTCACCAACGGCAAGTGCACGCTGTACGTTGTCACGCAGGGCACGGACTACAAGCTCTACTGCGGCACCATCACCGTTTACCAGAAGAACTACAACATCAACTACAACGGTGTGGCCGGTGAGACCGTCCAGTTCGCGCAGAGCGACTTCACCGACTTCATGAACGAGGTCGCTGAGGCCCGCGGCGACGCCAGCAAGACCAAGTCCTATCCCTATGTCACCTTCGATTACGTGACCTTCTCCCTGCCCACCACCGCGCAGGGCACGCTGTACTATGGCGGCACCGCCATGTCCACCAGCAATTCCTCCGGCGCGTTCAACACCCGCACCAAGGTCACCAACCTCGATAGCGTGACGTTCGTCCCCAACGCCAAGACCACCGCGAAGACCATCACGCTGAACTTCACCCTGCACGCGACCTGCTACTCCAGCTCCTCCACGAGCCGCGGCACGGAAAGAACCTACTCCGGTACCGTCGTCGTCAACCTCGTGCGCGAGGACATCAAGTACACCGTCTCTCAGGGCGACAGCGTCCGCTTCGACGAGAGCGACTTCCTCAGCTACCTGCGCTCCACCAAGGGCTACAGCAGCAACTACACCATCGACTACGTGACCTTTGACCAGAGCGCCGTCTCCGCCGTCAACGAGGGCTCGCTCTACACCTACTACAACGGCTACAACTACGGCGGCTCCGTCAAGACGACTGACAAGTTCTACTACAACGCCACCGCCAGCCAGAACGCGCTCAGCGACGTTGCGTTCCTCGCCAGCCGCTACGCCAAGACCGGCGAGACCGTCTACATCCCGTTCACCATCTACGCCCGCTACGGCACGACCGGCACCGGCACCCGCCAGCTCACCGGCACCGTGGCCATCAAGATCGGCCAGACGATGAACTTCATCGACGTCAAGACCACCGACTACTTCTACAACTCCGTCAAGTGGGCCGTCGGCAAGAACATCACCAACGGCACGTCCAGCACCACCTTCTCCCCGTACAAGTCCTGCACCCGCGCCGAGATCGTGACGTTCCTGTGGCGCGCCGCCGGCAGCCCGGAGCCGACCATCACCCGCAACCCGTTCCGTGATGTCAACGCCGTCACGCACTCGAGCTACTACAAGGCCATCCTGTGGGCCAGCCAGAAGGGCATCACCTCCGGCACCAGCGCCACGGCGTTCTCCCCCGATCAGGTCTGCACCCGTGCCCAGATCGTGACCTTCCTGTACCGCTACGCGGGCCAGCCCAGCGGCTACTACTCCAACCCGTTCAAGGATGTGGGCGCCACGAGCGAGGCGAGCTATTACAACGCCATCCTCTGGGCCGTCGGTAAGGGTATCACCACCGGCACCAGCGCCACGACGTTCTCCCCGTATGCTTCCTGCAACCGCGCCGAGGCCGTGACGTTCCTGTATCGTTACACCAACGGACTTTAATGCTTAAAACGAAAGCCCCGCTCAGCGGGGCTTCCGTTTTAGCTTTTTGCGCTCCGCGGCAGCGCACGCGCCGTAGGCGCGCACGTTTGCGGAGCGAGAAGTGTAAATCCTGACGCACACGCCCCAGGGCGGCTTCTCTTGCCGCTTTGCGGCAATTCACCTTCTGTCGCGGCGGAAAATGATTTGAATTTATTTCGCCGCGGGGGCGGCGAAACTCTGCGAGGCTTTTTGGGGGGCAGAGCCCCCCTTGCCCCCCGCAAACCGCCCGACGGAGTCGGGCGGTTTGCGTTTACTCTTTTCCATTCTGTAAACTTTTGTTCAAACGCCTTTACGGGGGTCGAAAAAGCGTGTAGAATGGCAGCATCAAGATTTTAGGAGTGTTTTTTGTGAACAGATTCCGCGATGCCCTTTACCGCTTTATGTATGGCCGCAACGGCGTAGATGCGCTGAACTGGGCGCTCGTGATCCTTGAGCTGGTCGTGAGCATTCTGAGCTCGATCGTCCGCGTGCAGGGCGTTTCCCAAGCGCTGTACTTTGTGTCGATGGTGCTGATGTTCATCGTGCTCATCCGCATTTTTTCGCGCAATCTCGCGCGCCGTCAGGCCGAAAACGCGAAGTTTCTGACCTGGTGGACGCCGAAGGCGAACGCCATTCGCGGCGCGAAGGCACGCCGCGCCGACAAGGCGCACAAATACGTCCGCTGCTCCTGCGGCGCGTACTGCCGCGTGCCGAAAAACATCGGCAAGGTCGAGCTCACGTGCCCGAAGTGCGGCAAGAAAAGAGTCGTGAAAACGTGAAAGAAAAAATCCGTCCCGCGGGACGGATTTTTTTGTAAGAAAACCGGTTTTCCGCCGTCTAATAGACAGAAGGGGGTGAGGGCGCTGACGAATTTCGAAGAGGTGTACGCCGTGTACTTCGACGACGTGTATCGGTATCTTCTCTCGCTTTCCGGAAGCGAGAGTACCGCCGAGGAGCTGACGAGCGAGACATTTTTCCGCGCGATGGACGCCCTCGACCGCTTTCGGGGCGAGTGCAGCGTGCGCGTCTGGCTGTGCCAGATCGCGAAGAATCTCTATTATTCGCAGCTGCGGCGCGAGAAGCGGCTTGCCCCGCTCGAAGACTGCCGGATCGCCGAGGAGAGCCACGAGGAGGAGTTAGAAGATCACAGCGAGGCCGCGCGCATCCAGGAATTGCTGCACGCGCTCAGAGAGCCGTACAAGGAGGTCTTCATGTGGCGCGTGTACGGTGAGAAGAGCTTCCGCGACATCGGCGCGCTCTTCGGCAAGACGGAAAACTGGGCATGCGTAACGTATCACCGCGCCAAGCGCATGATCCGCGAGGGATTGGAGGACGACTGAAATGGACAAAACTTGCAGCATCGTACAGGATCTTCTGCCGCTCTATGAGGAAGACATGCTGCGCGAGGAGACGAAGGAATTTGTGGACGGGCATTTAGCGCAGTGCGCGGCTTGCCGCGCCGAGCTCGACGCGCTGAAGGCGGACGTGAAGCCCGCGCCCGTCAGCGCGCAGCCGCTGCGCGACTTGAAGCGGCAGCTTCGACGCAAGAAGCTGACCGCCGTGCTGCTGGCCGTCACGCTCGCGCTGACGCTGGCGACGGCGGGATTCGCGTATCTCACCGCGCCGCAGTATTTGCCGTACAGCGAGACAGAGTGGGCGATCTCGCGCTCGCCCAGCGCGCTCGCGGACGACGGCTCGGCAGCGGATGGGCTTTCTGATCTCAGCGGCGCGGAGAGCATCTCCGTCAGCCTGCTCGTGCCGGTCTCCGGCGCAGAGGTCACAAACACGCAGGACCCCAACAGCGGCAAAACCATCTACTTCATCACCGCATGGCGCACGCCGCTCGACACATGGCGCGGCGCATTCGACAAAGCCGGGGGCGCCCCGAACACACACAGCGCAAATGATCGCACACAGCGCGAGGCGGACGCACTGCAAGGCGTGCTCGCCAAGGCGGAGTCCGCGCGCACGCTCTTCACGCTCGACGCCGCGAACTGCGCGGCAGTCTGCTATTCTCAGAACAACGGGCAGGACGATGTGCTGCTCTGCGGCAGCATGAACGGCGGTGTCATTTCTCTGCCGAGGCTGGCGTTGGGCTATTACGTTTTGCTATCGTTAGCACTCCTTATTACGCTGGGTATTGCATTTTTCGTCTGCCGCAGGAAGAAAACGGGCAAAGCGCTCGGCTATCTCGCGCTGATTCCCGCGAGCTATCTTGCCGGTCATCTACTCGTCAAGGGTTTCACGACGACGAGCTACCAGATGCAACGCGACTTCTCGCTCATTATCCTCGCCGCCGCGCTGATCTACGCCGCGGTCATGCTGGCGATCAACCTCTGGCGGCAGAAGCGGGAAAAGGTGTAAAACAAACAGGAAGAGACGCGAATGCGTCTCTTCCTGTTTTGGCGCAGCGGGAGGGATTCGAACCCTCGTGAGGTTTCCCTCAAACTGATTTCGAGTCAGCCCCGTTATGACCACTTCGATACCGCTGCATATTCAGTTCGCTGTTATCAGCCAAACTATTATGCCATAACTTTTTGCGTCTTGCAAGGTCTTTTTTCGCATTCGGGGCATATTCTGTGCGTATGAAGACTGTCTATTTATCGGTACGCCTGAAAAATTACGAAAATGCGCTCGCGCTGGTCGGTGCGCCGCTCACCGAAACGCCGGAGAACGCGGACGTTTTGCTGCTGCCCGGCGGGGGCGACATGCACTCGCGCTTTTACGGTCAAGCGCTGAACGGCTCGGAAGATCTCGACGAAGCACGCGACGCGCGTGAGCTCACGCTGATTGACGACTTCCTGTGCGCGGGAAAGCCTGTCATCGGCATCTGCCGCGGGCTGCAAGTCCTCAACGTCTATTTTGGCGGCACGCTGCGTCAGCACATCGAGGGCCACAGTCAAATTGACGGCGTTGACCGGCTGCATGCCATCAACACCGCGCCGGGCCTTCTGCGCGAGCTGTACGGCACGCGCTGCACGGTCAACAGTGCACACCATCAGGCCGTCTGGCGGCTGGGGACGGGGCTTCAGGTCTTCGCCTGCGCGGAGGACGGCACGGTCGAGGCCGTCGGCCACAGGACGCTCCCCGTCTTTGCCGTGCAGTGGCATCCTGAGCGGCTGTGCGGCGCGTTCGCGCGGCCGGAAAGTGCTGACGGTGCAAGGCTTTTGCGCGCTCTACTCAGATAACATAAAAAAGTGCAGAAAAATTCTGAAAAAACGTTGACAAAACGGGACACTGATGCTATTATAACAGAGCTGACGATTTTTGCGGAGGGCGCATGCAGGTGTAGCACAATGGCTAGGGCACCAGCCTTCCAAGCTGGGGATGCGGGTTCGATTCCCGTCACCTGCTCCATTCAATTCGCGCCAGTAGCTCAGTTGGATAGAGCAACTGCCTTCTAAGCAGTAGGCCGGGGGTTCGAATCCCTCCTGGCGTACCATTTACAAGGCGTCCCTCAGCAAAGCAGCAAATATCGCACGGATACAGAATATGTGGTGGGTGTAGCTCAGTTGGTTAGAGCACCGGATTGTGGTTCCGGGTGTCGAGGGTTCGAGTCCCTTTACCCACCCCACAAAAAGAGAGGGATGGGATTTGGTCCCAGCCCTCTCTTCCCAATAGGGGTGTAGCCAAGCGGTAAGGCAAGGGACTTTGACTCCCTCATTCGCTGGTTCGAGTCCAGCCATCCCTGCCAGATTTTTACCGCTTCGGTGGTTTGGAATAGAATATGCTTCGTTAGCTCAGTTGGCAGAGCACCTGCCTTTTAAGCAGGGTGTCCGGGGTTCGAATCCCCGACGAGGCACCAAAAAAGAGATGGCTTTAAGCTGTCTCTTTTTTTTGGATTCCGTTAGAAATTAAAATACTCGGGGCAAATAAACACCTCAGGGCAGCTTCTCTTGCCGCTCTGCGGCAATTCACCTTCTGTCGCGGCAGAAAACGAATTTGAATTTATTTCGTGCCGTGCGCGGCACGAAACTCTACGGGGCTTTTCATTCTACGCCGCCCGCAAAGAACCTTTGCTTGTCTGCTCGTGGCTTTTTTGCTATGATGTGAGCAGCAAGGGAGGTCGATCTATGTCTGATTTCAGTTCCAACCTGCGGCGGCTGCGGAAAAGGGCAGGTCTTTCGCAGGACGCGCTCGCGACCGATCCGAACGAGCTGCTTTACCCGAATCAAAAACGCAGGAGCGGCGGCGTGAGCCGCCTTGTGGACGACGACTTTTTCGGCAAGCTCACGGTCGTCATTTGGATCGTGGGGTTCCTGCTCGGCCTGCCCGCCGGCAGTCAAGGCTATGCGTCGGGGCCGAACACCATCTCGTGGCATTTCGTGTTTTCCGACGCGCTGCGATGCTGGGCTCCCGCATTTTTGACCGGCATGGCGTTTCTCGGCCTTCAGAAGATCATCGACCTTTTGAAAGAGCGCGGCGAGTGAGCGGGCATCTTTGCCCAGGCTCTTGCCATTCTCCTCAAAAACGGCTATGATGGACTTACTTTACATGAACAGGAGAAGCGCATTGAACATCACGACCATTTTATTCGACCTGGACGGGACGCTGCTGCCGATGGATCAGGAGGCGTTCACGACCGGATACTTTAAGATCCTCGCCAAAAAGCTCGCGCCCTACGGCTACGAGCCCAAATCCCTCGTCGACGCCATTTGGGCGGGCACGGCGGCCATGGTCAAAAACGACGGCAGCTGCACGAACGAGCAGGCCTTCTGGAAGAAGTTCGCGGCGATCTACGGCGAGGAAAAGTGCCAAAGCGACCAGGGCCTTTTCGAGGATTTCTACGCCAATGAGTTCAACGCCGCGCGCGACATCTGCGGCTTTAATCCCGCATCGGTGGAGACGGTCCATAAGCTCAAAGAGTGCGGCTACCGCGTTGCGCTGGCGACGAATCCGATCTTTCCCCACATGGCGACGGAGAACCGCATCCGCTGGGCGGGCCTTGTGCCGGAGGATTTTGAAATTTACACGACCTACGAGTCCTCGACCTTCTGCAAGCCGAATCCTGCTTACTACCTCGAGGTCGCGCGCACGCTCGGCGTCAAGCCGGAGGAGTGCCTGATGGTCGGCAACGACGCGACCGAGGACATGGCCGCACGCGAGGTCGGGATGGATGTCTTTCTTTTGACCGACTGTCTCATCAACGCGAAAAAACGCGACCTGAACGCCTATCCCCGCGGCGATTTTGCCGCGCTGAACGCTTACATTGACGCACTGCAATAAAAAACTGCCGCCCAAACGGGCGGCAGTTTTTACTTTTCGAACACTACTTTCTGCTTTTCCCGTTCTGCGCGGTGACGAGGCGGAAGATCGTGGACACCAGCAGGATCGCCACGGCGATGCTGCCCGCGACGCCCGCGGTCTCAAGTCCTTTGTGCACCGCGGCCTGCACATCGCCGCCCAGGCCGAGGCTCATCGTGTAGTAAATGCCCGCGCCCGGCACCAGCGGCAGGAGCGAGATGACGAGGTACGACGTGACGGGGTATTTGCGCGAGCGCGCCATAAGCTCAGAATACAGCGCCGAGACGACGGCGGCGAAGAAATTCATGCTGTAAATGCTCATGCCCAGATCACGGCAGAGCAGGTACGTCATCCATGTGAACACGCCGCCGAGCGCGCAGAGAATGCTGCCCCAGTCGTGCACATTGAAGAGAATGAAAAAGCCCGTACAGGCGACGAAGATCATCACGGCCTGTGCCCAGGCGGGATAGCTCGCTGAGCCGGACGCGACCGTCAGCCCGTATACGCCGGACGTGACGCGCCATGCCGCCGCCGTGCCGAGCGCGATGGCGAACGCCGAGAGAAGCACCTGCACGATGCGGTTGATGCCGGAGTTCGTATCGCCGTAAATGATGTCGCGCATGGAGGTCGTGATGAGAAGGCCGGGGACCAAGATCATTAAGGTGCCGATGATGACAAAGTCGATATAGTCGACCAGATGGAAGCCCGCGGCGAGATACGCCGGCACCGCGATGGCGAACGCCTCGACGATGGTGCTGAAAAACGGGTTCGTCTCGCGCCTGTCCATCTGGCGCGAGACAAAGCCGATGATGAGGCCAAGAAGGCCCGCGAACAGGCTGTCGCGCAGCGTGCCGCCAAACACCGGGCAAAAGCCTGCCGCGGCGCAGAAATTGCCCAGGTAATAAACGGGCACCGAGTAGTGCCGCCGCCCCTTGAGCGTTTCGTCGAGCCACTGCGCGGCGACGCTCGGGTCAGGCGTTTCGGCGCAGATGCGGCGCGAGAGCGCGTTGAGCTTTTCCACCGACTCGAGGTCATTGCCGTGAAAGCCGACGCGCTTCATCACCATCAAAGGCTTGCCGTTGGCCGCCTCGAGGCTGACCATCACGCAGTTGGGGATGGAAAAGGCCTCGCATTCAATGCCGTAGGCGCCGATGATGCGGCGTATCGTCTCTTCGACGCGGAACGTCTCCGCCCCGCTGAGCGCCAGATGATAGCCGACGCGCGCGGCCAGATCGGTCAAAAGGTAATAATCCATAAAAAATCCTCATATTTTTGGGAAATTTGCCGTCAGCGGGCCTTATATTACAGCGAAACGACCGTCCTGTCAATGCTGACAGGGCGGTCACGCAAAAAACATTTGCCATTTTGCCGCGGCGGCACTATACTGGTGCTCGGTCAAGCGGAAAACAGAAAGAAATGAGAGAGATCATGGGAACTACAGTCAAAAAGCATGAGATCGACATGCTGCACGGCTCCATCTGGAATAAGCTGCCGCTCTTTGCCCTGCCGGTCGCAGCCACGGCGATCTTGGAGCAGCTCTTCCACGCCTCGGACGTTGCCATCGTCGGCAACTTCACGGGCGATGCGCGCACAGTCGCCGTCGCGGCGGTGGGCGCAAACGGCCCGATCATCGGTCTCATCGTCAACCTTTTCATCGGCATCGCGCTCGGCGCGAACGTCGTCATCGCGAACGCCATCGGCTGCCGCGACGACAATGCCGTCAAGCGCGCGGTGCACACGGCCATCGTGTTTGCCGTGTGCGGCGGCGCGGCGGTCGCGCTGCTTGGTCAGCTCATCGCCTCGCCGCTTTTGAGTATTCTCAATGTGCCGGAGGACGTGTTCCCCTATGCGCTTTTGTATCTGCGCATTTATCTTCTCGGCATGCCGGTGATATTGCTCTACAACTTTGAGGCCGCGATCTTCCGCAGCATCGGCGACACAAAGGTGCCGCTCGCGGCGCTCGCGATCTCCGGTGTGCTGAACGTGCTGCTGAACCTCTTTTTCGTCATTGTGCTGCATATGACGGTCAACGGCGTCGCCATCGCCACGGTGGCGGCCAACGCCGTGAGCGCGGCACTGCTCTACGTCCGCCTGACGCGCACGGATAAATGCGTGCGCGTGGAGCGGAAAGCGCTGCGCATCGACGGCGCGAGCTTGAAGCGCATTTTGAGCATCGGCCTTCCCGCGGGCGTGCAGAGCGCGGTGTTCTCGTTCGCCAACATCGTCATCCAGTCGGCCATCAACACCCTCGGCACGGTGGCGATCGCGGCGTCGAGCGCGGCGTTCAATGTGGAAATTCCCGCCTACGACGTGCTCAACTCGTTTTCGCAGGCCTGCACGACCTTTGTCGGCCAGAACTACGGCGCAGGGCAGATCAAGCGCTGCAAGAAGACGATGCAGCTCAGCTTTTTGGAGGGAGCCATCGCGACATTTGTCTCGGTCGTTGTCCTGCTGCTGAGCGCAAGGTCGCTGCTCGCCATTTTCAACAGCGATCCCGAGGTCATTGCCATCGGCTATATTCGCCTTGCGACGATCCTGCCGGCGTATGTTTTCTGCCTGATCTACGAAATACTCTCCGGGTATCTGCGCGGCTTCGGCATTTCGCTCGCGCCCGCACTTTTGACGATGCTCGGCGTGTGCGGTATCCGCATCGCGTGGGTCAAGTTCGTCTTCCCGACGAGCATGACGTTCCAGACCGTCATGTGGGTCTATCCCATCAGCCTTGGCGCGACGGCGATGCTGATCCTCTGCGCCGTGCTGATCTACCGCCCGTCCAGACGCTTTGCGGGCCTTGAAACGGAAGAAGAGGACAAGTGAGGGGGGGACCCTCACTTGTCAAAATGCTCCCAGAAGGCGCGCACGGCGGCCTCGTACGCGCCGCGGCCCATATAGTAGCTCATCGCGTGGTCCGCGCCGGGCACGACGAGCAGCTTGCAGGGCGCGGCGCAGGCGTCGCGGTTTTCAAACGCCATTTTGAGCGGGACGAAGTGGTCGTCCTCGCCGTGGATCAGTAAAATCGGAACATCGGTATTTTTGAGCGCCTCGACGGTGGAGTAGCTGCCGGACGAGGCGTTCAGTCTCTTCTGGCACAGAAGATCGGCGATGACGGTTGCTGCGCGGACAGGAAGATGCAGGTTCTTCCCCATCACGTGCTGCCAGATCGCACGCGGCGAGGTGTAGGCCGAGTCGGCGATCACGCCGTGCACCGCGGCGGGGAGAATATCGCCTGCGGCCATGAGCACCGTCGCCCCGCCGAGCGACACGCCCATAAGGTAAACGGGCAGGCCGGGGAAGCGTTCGGCTGCCCAGTTTGCCCAGTCGACGCAGTCGTAGCGCTCGGTCAGGCCGAAGCCGATGTAGTCGCCTCGCTCTCGTTCTGCGCGCGCTGCTCCACATAGAGCACGCTGCACTGCTCGCGGCTTAAAAAGTCCGCGAGCAGGCCGAAATCGCGGTACCACGCTGAGCGCCAGCCGTGAAACGCGATCACAAGGCGCTTGGCCTTTTCGCATTCACGGAGATGGCCCACGAGCGTCAAGCCCTCGCGGTTTTCGAGCAGCACTGTCTCCGTTTCCGAAGACGCAAGCTTTTTCGCGGCGGCGCGCTGCGCCTCACGGTAGGGCTCGTCGCGCTTTTCGCCCGTGAGCTGGGCGCTGCCCTTATTTTTGAGCGCCTTGGGCGCTTCGCGCTTCATCGCGACGTCCATCAGCGTTCTCGTCACGCCGTAGGCCACCGCGCCGTAGAGTGCCGCCGCAGCCGTGACGAATATAGCCGCCTTTGTCGCTTTTTTCATAACTGTGACCTCCTTGTATCCAAACTGTAAACTCTTATCTTGGGTACTGGACAGGGATATTTTCCCGTGTTATACTCCAAACTAATCTAAGTTCCGGGCGGTTTCGACCGCCCGTCTCTTCTTTCAGCGCAGCAAAAACTCCGGCTTTTTGCTACGTTCAGTTTTTCCCGTTTGTATGCACTTCCTGCCGGAAATTTCAATGATGGGAGGAACGCATTTTCATGAACGAAGTCAAGTCCCCGAAAAAGCCGCTGCTGTACTACTACTTTGTGGCGATGCTGCTTGTGATGCTCTTCAACTTCATCGCCATGCCGTGGATCTCTGAGCACCAGATCAAGGACGTCGACTACAACACTTTCGTCACCATGACAGAGCAGGGTGAGGTCGGCCGGGTCGAGATCCAGGAGCAGTCCAACCGCATTCTCTTCACCAGCAGCGATGAAAAGACCGTCTACAAGACAGCGATGGTGCCTGACGACGGTTTGGTGCAGCGCCTTTTGGACGCGGGCGTCTCCACCACGGGTGAGGAGATCGAGCAGACGTCCACGCTCGTCAGCATTCTCGCCTGGGTGTTGCCCATCATCATCTTTGTCGCGCTGGGACAGTATATGTCGCGCAAGATGATGGAGAAGATGGGCGGCGGAGGCAACTCCATGATGTTCAACATGGGGAAGTCCAACGCCAAGGTGTATGTCAAGTCCGCCGAGGGCATCAAGTTTGACGATGTCGCGGGCGAGGATGAGGCCAAGGAGAACCTCACCGAGGTCGTCAACTACCTGCACGACCCCAGCAAGTATCAGGAAATCGGCGCGTCGATGCCCAAGGGCATTCTGCTCGTCGGCCCTCCGGGAACCGGTAAAACGATGCTCGCCAAGGCGGTCGCCGGCGAGGCGAATGTGCCGTTCTTCTCGATGTCGGGCTCTGAATTTGTCGAAATGTTCGTCGGCATGGGCGCGAGCAAGGTGCGCGACCTCTTCAAGCAGGCCAAGGAAAAGGCCCCCTGCATCGTCTTCATCGACGAGATCGACGCCATCGGCCAGAAGCGCAGCGGCCAGTACGGCGGCAACGATGAGCGCGAGCAGACCTTGAACCAACTGCTCACCGAAATGGACGGCTTTGAGGGCAACAACGGCGTCATCATTCTCGCCGCCACGAACCGCCCCGAATCCCTTGACCCCGCGCTCACGCGCCCGGGGCGCTTCGACCGCCGCGTGCCGGTGGAGCTGCCCGACCTCAAGGGACGCGAGGCTATCTTGCAGGTCCACGCGAAGAAGATCAAGGTCGCCGAGGACGTTGACTTCAACAAGATCGCGCGCATGGCCTCCGGCGCTTCCGCCGCGGAGCTTGCGAACATCGTCAATGAAGCGGCGCTGCGCGCCGTGCGCGACGGCAGACGCTTTGCCACGCAGGCAGACCTGGAAGAGAGCATCGAGGTCGTCATCGCCGGCTACCAGAAGAAGAACGCCATCATGACCGACGAAGAAAAGAAGATCGTCTCCTACCACGAGATCGGCCACGCGCTCGTGGCGGCGATGCAGACGCACTCCGCCCCCGTGCAGAAAATCACCATTGTGCCGCGCACCTCGGGCGCGCTGGGCTACACGATGCAGATCGAAGAGGGCAACCATTATCTCATGAGCAAAACCGAGATGGAGAACAAGATCGCCACGCTGACCGGCGGCCGCGCCGCGGAGGAGGTCGTGTTCCACTCCGTCACGACCGGCGCGTCGAACGATATCGAGCAGGCGACGAAGCTCGCCCGCGCGATGATCACGCGCTATGGCATGAGCGACGATTTCGACATGGTCGCGCTTGAGACGGTCAACAATCAGTACCTCGGCGGCGACGCATCGCTCGCTTGCTCTGCCGAAACGCAGACGAAGATCGACCAGCGCGTCGTGGAGCTGGTGAAAGCGCAGCACGAAAAGGCTGTGAACATCCTCACCGAGAACCGCGCGAAGCTCGATGAGCTGGCGCAGTACCTCTACGAGAAGGAGACCATCACGGGCGAAGAGTTCATGAACATCCTGAATGCGCAGTAAACTCCATAAATAGAAAGAAAGGCACAGCCGTTTGGCTGTGCCTTTCTTTCTATTTACAGGTTGCTTTCTTTTCTGCTCGTGCAGCTGCGCAGGTAGTCGCCAAGGTTTGTGATGCAAAGGAGTGTCACGACCAGAAATACGCCGGGGATGAGCAAGATCCACCACGCGTCGGTCATCAGCGCCTTTTCCGCGAGTGAGAGCATGCTGCCCCAGGTCACGACCTCAATGGGCAGGCCGAGGCCCATGAAGCTGAGCGTCGACTCGGCGATGATGGCGCTGCGCACATTCATCACCATCATGAAGAGGATGGACGAGAAGAAATTCGGCGCAAGGTGACACCGCAGAATGTGGAAAAAGCTGCCGCCCATGCACTTAGCCACGATGACATACTCGCTCGCGCGCAGCTGCTGCACCTCTGTGCGCACGACCTTGGCGATGCTCGTCCAGCTCGTGAGGCCGATGACGAACGCGATGCTCCACGCGCTCGGCGTGCCGATGACTGCCTGCAGGAAGATGACAAGCAGCAGGTTCGGCACGCTGAGAAGAATTTCGGTCAGGCGCATCAGCAGCGCGTCGAGCCATTTGGGCGAAAGTCCGCTGACCGCGCCGAACAAAATGGCGAGCAGCGTCGAAATGAGGGTCGAGCCGACGCCGATGAACAGCGACAGCCGCCCGCCGTACCAGATCATCGAAAAGATGTCGCGCCCCATCGTGTCCGTGCCGAACAGGAATTCGCGGCACGGTGCGGCCGAGCAGTGGGCGAGGTCGAGATGTGCAGCTCGCCGATGAGGCAGGGGTTGTTCTTCATGCGGCGGGACAGGGTCCGAATGACGCGCTGATTTCCTCGTCGCGGCCAATGACAGGATCCAGCTTGCCCATCCGGGCGTCCGCCGTCAGGTCGCGGGTAAATTCCGCCAGCGTCTTATTGTTTTTGCCGTTCTCCTCAACGCCTCCGACGGTTTGAGCATCGCCGCTTCCGCTCTGAGCGCGGGACGCGGCGCTGAGCTTCTCCATCAGCGCGGTGTAGAGCTGTCGGGCGTCCACACCGGCAGAGCGCAGAATACGGACGGCCATATTGTTGCCCTCGCGGAGGATACCGGCCAGCAGATGCTCTGTGCCGATACAGGCGTAGCCGCCGCGGGCGGCGTCCTCCATGGCGATCTCCAATACGTGCTTGGCGCGGGGGCTCAGGCTTTGCGCGGAATTGCTGCCGGACAGTCCGGTACCGGCGCTCTTGCGAATCATCTCCGTCAGCAGATCGTCGGTCAGACCTGCTTCGGTCAGTACAGTGTGGGCAAGGCCCTCGTCCTCCCGCATCAGGCCAAGCAGCAGATGCTCCGTGCCCATGTAGCCGTGACCCAGCTCGCCCGCAGCCTCTTGAGCCAGCTGCAGGGCTTCCTCCGCAGTAGGAGTGAATTTATTTTCATCCATCGTTCAATACCTCTTTTATTTTGGGGTGTGTTTTATCTTTTCATCTGTGCTTTAAGCGGTTTCTTGATTGTCCTTTTGGGACTTCTCAGCGTCCTTGTGCGCTTCCTCCAGCTTGTGGATCTCATCCCGCAGCTGGGCGGCGCGCTCGAAGTCCTCTTCCGCAATGGCCTTTTCCTGCGCCTGCTTCAGCGCATTCTTCTGGCGCAGATAGGAAAAGCGGTTCTGATCCTCATGACTCATGAGGTTGTCCTTTTTCTCCTCCTGAACCTCCTGCACCGGTGCTGCGCCGATGGCGGGCATGGTATCGAAGAAATCATCAAAAGGACTCTCCAGCATCCGCCCCATCAGGGACGGTGTGGAGCCGAAGAACGCATCATTGCCAAAGAAACTGTCCAGCATGGACGGCCGCTTGGAGAAAAATCTCTGGGTATAGCCCAGCTTCTCCGCACAGGCCTGGCAGAGGTGATGCTCCTCCGTTCTGCCGTTGATGCTGCTGCGATAGATGAAGTTGGCTTCATTTCTGCCGCAATTTTCACATTTCATAATTATCCCTCCGTGAATCTGTATATAAATCGTTCAAACTTTCCTTTCTGACACACAGTTTAGCTTTTCCTCTTGCAAAAACAAGAAGCTGCCGATACAACAAAGAAAAAACGACTTGTACCGAATGCACAAGCCGAAGAAGGAGACAGACCATGGAGGAAAAACGCTTGGAATCGTGCAATGCAGAGGCGCTGCTGGATGAGTTCTTTTCGCAGGATAATTTCCGGCAGTTAGCGCTGAGCACAGGGGAGCTGATAGGCTGCCCGCTTCTGGTGCTGGACGACACCTTCCACGTCGCGGCGCACTACCTGCCGCTCGGCTTTTCCGATGCGCTCTTTGAAACCGCCGTACGCTGCGGCGAGATCACCTACGAGGCCGGCGCAATCATCAGCAAAAATGCGATGCTCACAGCTGGTTGGGCGGACTATGTCCAGCTGGCTGATAGCCCCTATCGGCGGCGTTTTGCACCTCTCATCAGCACGGGCGTGCGCCTCGGCTGCCTGATCTGCGTGGACACGGACGGGCACTTGGAGCAGACCCCTCCGCATACCTGGGAGATGGTGGAGCACATCACCGCCAAGCAGCTGTTCATGGAGGTGAGCCGTCAGGACAAGCCTTCCGAGACGGTGGAGGACATCCTCATGCACCTGCTGGACGGCGGGTTTTCCGCCGCCGCGCATTTTCAGCTTCAGGCCTCCGGCACCTACCCCGCGGACTTTCATCCGCGCGCCTTCGCCCTCATCGACCTTGAGACCTACCACAGCGCTTACATGGGAAAGCAGCATCTGAAAGAGGAGCTGGAAGCGCAGATTGCGGATTCCCACCCCTTTTTATATAAGGGCGATGTTTTTCTCTTCCTGCACCGGGAGGGGGATGGCGACATCTTTTCCGAGCTTGCGGAGGAATTTCAGCTTAAAATTCTCATCTCTGCGCCGATCGACGACCTTTTCACCCTCCCGCAGCTCTACCGCACGGCGCGCGAGGCATTGGAGCTGATGAAAGATGAGCGCTTCCACGGTGAGGCCGTCTGCACAGCGCAGCAGCTGCGCACGCCGCTGCTGCTGAAAAATCTGGAGGGGCGCGGCGACCTGATCCCGATCGCGCTGCGCCGCCTTGCCGCCCACGACCACGAAAAGGACACCCAGTACTGCGAAACGCTTTACCATTACCTCACCTGCTGCCACTCACTGAAAAAGACCAGCGACGCGCTCTATACCCACCGCAACACCGTGCTTTACCGCATCCGCAGATTGCAGGAGAATTTCGCGATCTCGCTGGAGGAGCCGTCCCAGCACGCCGACCTGCTGCTGGGCGTGTCGCTCATTTTGTTTGAGATCAAGGGGCCGGACTTTTTTCTGCGTGCGCCGAAAAATGAAGCATAAAACCGGCGCGATCACGCGCCGGTCAGATAGAAAAGGATGATATCATGAAGGAAAACAGAAAGCTTTTGAGAGAAGTCCTCAAGGACATCTGCCACGACATGACGGACGAGGAAGTGCTGAACCTGCTGGCGGACAGTAAAATTTCCGAAAATCTCGCAGGCGAAAAGGAAAAATACACCATTGGCCAGCGCGCGGCAGACGCCATCGCGAAATTTGCGGGCAGCTGGGCGTTCATCTTTGCCTTCACCGGCGTGCTGATTTTGTGGATGCTTGTCAACACGCTTCTGGCGGCAAAGGCGTTCGACCCGTACCCCTTCATCCTGCTCAATCTGGCGCTCTCCTGCGTGGCGGCCATTCAGGCGCCGCTCATCATGATGAGCCAGAACCGGCAGGAGGAAAAGGACCGCCGCCGCGCGGAGAACGATTACCGAGTCAACCTCAAAACGGAGATCATGATCGAGGATCTCTACGACAAGGTAAACGCCATTCTCGCCAGACAGACCTCTTTGGAAAAACAGCTGGCCGAGGAGGACGGTGAAAGCACAGAGCAAAAATGAGGGAGGACGATTCTCCCTCATTTTTCTCTATTTTTGCGCAATGCGGCATTCCCTGCCGCAGAATCTGCGCGCTTTTGTTGAGATGCCTCTCCGGCGCATCAAGCCCTTATACGTGCAAGACTCTATGTTGCTTTACAGCCGGAAGTGCTTCTTAAGTTCTTGGTTTTCCCCCAGCACCAGCAGCGTCATATCAGCGTCCAGCACAGTTTCCGGTGAGACGTTCACATCGGTCTTGCCGTTCCGCTTCACACCGAGGATGTTGACGCCGTATTTTCTGCGGATGTCCAGCTCGCCGATGCTGCGGCCCTGCCAATCCTCCGGCACGGCAACCTCGATAATGGCGTGCTGCTCGTCCAGCTCAATGTAGCTAAAAATATGGTTGGCGGTATAGCGGATGGCCGCCCACTTCGCCAGCTGCTTTTCCGGGTAGGCGACCGCGTCCGCGCCGTTGCGCAGCAGAAATTTCGCCTGCACATCCCGCTCAGCGCGGGATACCACATATTTTGCTCCCAGCTCCTTGAGCAGCGACGTCGTCTCCAGCGAACTCTGAAAATTTCCGCTGATGGTGACATAGCAGACATCGTAATTGCTCACGCCCAGCGAGCGCAGAAAGTCCACACGGGTGCTGTCGCCGATCTGCGCGTTGGTGACAAAGGACATGCACTCGTTGACGCGCTCCTCGTCTTTGTCCACCGCCATCACCTGATGGCCCAGCTCGTTGAGCTGCATGGCAAGATGCCGCCCGAAGCGGCCCAGTCCGATCAATAATACCGTTTTCATTGTATGCTCCTTTCAGCCTACGGTAATTTTCTCCTGCGGATAGCGGGCGTAAGTCAGATCAGACCCGGAGAATGCGGCGTAGATCAAGGTCAATCCGCCGACGCGCCCGAAATACATCAGCAGGATGAGAATGCTCTGCGACAGGACTCCCAGCTGCGGCGTCAGCCCCAGCGTCAGGCCCACCGTACCGGCGGCGGACGCTGTTTCATAGAGACAGGCACCGAGGGGAAGCTCCTCCGCTGTGCTGATGACCGCCGCGCCCGCAAAGGTCAGCCCCAGATACAGCAGCAGAATGGCGGCGGCGTTGCGGACGGCGGATGTCTCCAATCTGCGGTGGAAGAGCTGCGGATCCTCTCGCCTGCGGAAGGCGGCAACGGCGTTGGCAATCAGGACGGCCAGCGTTGTGACCTTCATGCCGCCCGCCGTAGAGCCGGGGGCCCCGCCGGTGAGCATCAGCAGAATGGTGACCGCCTGAGAGGCATCCGTCATCTCCGTCAGATCCACTGTGTTATAGCCGGCCGTCCGCGGCGTGACCGACTGAAAAAGGGAGGCCAATATCCGCTCTCCTATCGTCAGGTCCGCAAAATCCGTCAGGAAAAAGAGGACTGCCGGGAGCGCGATCAGCAGGGCCGTGGCGCTCAGAATGACCTTGCTCTGCATCCGGTAACGCCGCAGGTGCAGACCGTGCGTACAGACATCGTCCCACGTTAGAAAGCCGATGCCGCCCACGATGATCAGCAGCATGATCACAATGTTGACCAGCGGGTCGGCGGCATACGCCGTCAGCGAGGGGTAGAGGGAATCCGTCCGCCCCAGAATATCGAAGCCCGCATTGCAGAAGGCGGAAACGGAATGGAAAACGGACATCCATACGCCCCGCAGTCCATAGTCCCGGCAAAACACCGGCAGCAGCGCCAGCGCGCCCAGCAGCTCGACCAGAAAGGTCCCCTTGAGGATAAATCTCGTCAGGCGCACGATGCCGCCCACCGCAGGGGCGGAGATGGCGTCCTGCATGGCGCTGCGCTCCTTAAGCGTAATGTTCCGTCCGGCGAGCATCAGGAAGGTCACCGCACCGGTGATCACCCCCAGCCCGCCAATCTGGATCAGCAACAATATGACTGTTTGACCGAAGGCGGACCAGTAACTGCCGGTATCCTGCACTACCAGCCCCGTCACGCAGACAGCGGAAGTGGAGGTAAACAGTGCCTCATGAAACGGCGTCCAGACCCGCTGTACTGTGGCGATAGGCAGCATCAGCACCAGCGCCCCCAATAGAATCACGCCCGCAAAGCCGAGGATCATAATTTGAAAAGAAGTCAGATGCCGCTTTAAGCGAAACACAGTCTCCGTCACATCACACACCTCCTTGAAACAATGGTACTCTCAATTTTCCATACAGTATAGCACGGCTTTTGCAATGTGTCTGTATGTATCTTGTAAAATTTTCAGGTGCAGAGTCCTTATTTGCAGCCCAGAGACGGGCTGCAAAGCTGCGGTTGACAGACTTTGGTGCATAGAATTCTCCGCGTGACCTGTAAATCTTTCCTGATTTTTTACAGGAACCCTTGTCTTTTTTCAATATTTGTTCTAAGATAAGCTCTCTATCTGTCATATTCAGCTGAAATTCTACGAAGCTTTTTAAAAAAGCCCCAACGGGAGAACTAATATGCTCAAAGAAAAAACATCCGATGTATCCATGACAAATACAAATCAAGGCTTTGGCACTGCTGCTGAAGCGGCAGTGCCCATGAGCCATGGCCTTTGGAATACGTGGCGCAAAAATCTCCTGCTGTTCTGCCTGACCGGCGTTTATGTGGAGCTGTGCCTGCATCTGTGCGTATTCGGCTCGATGGACCGGTACGCGGAATATCCTGTCCTGTTTGGCCTGCTGGGTGGCGCACTCTGCACGCTGGTAGTCTCAAGCCTGCCAAAGGTTCTGCGCCAGATCACAGGGGTTTTCCTGGTCGCGGCACAGGTGCTGCTGGCCGAGGTGCAGCTGGTCTATCACTGCATCTTCGGAGATTTCATGCCCGTCAGCCAGATCGGCATGGGCGGAAATGTGGTCGTCAATTTTAACTCGCAGCTTCTCTATGGGATCCGTCAAAATCTGCTGAAGATTCTGCTCCTCCTGCTGCCGCTGATTGCCGTGATCCTTTGCCTTATCTTGCGGAGGGCGCAGGCTCTGAAGCTGCGGCTGCGCTGGAAACAGACTATGGCCTCCTTTGCCGTGCTCCTCGCACTGCTGCTGACGGTCACGGGACTCATGTATGTTGGACGGGACAACGCCTTTTCCGCCTATCGTACCTTCACCAATGTGAACACCTCCACCGACAGCAGTTATAAAAAAATCGGTATGCTGGCCACCACGGCGCAGGAGCTTCGATACATGCTCTTCGGCGGCAGCGGCAGCATTATGATCACGCCGTCGTCCTTGAATATAAGCGATGTTCCGCGGACATACAGCAGCAACTCCTATAATGTGATCGAAAGCATCGATTTTACGGCTCTTGCAGACAGTACCGACAGCGATATTCTCAAGGCCACAGACGAGTATCTATCAAATGCAACACCCACCCGCAAAAACAACTACACAGGACTTCTTAAGGACTATAACCTCATCACCATCTGCGCCGAGAGCTTCTGCCCGTGGTTTATCAGCGAGGAGCTGACGCCGACGCTCTACAAGCTGAGCCATACGGGTATTCTCTTTGAAAATTACTACGGCACGTTCCAGTCCGTCACCACCAACGGCGAATACACCATGTGCATGGGGCTTTATCCGGATATGTCCCGCACGAAGACGGATTCCAGCTTCAATGTGGCGGGCACCAACTATCTGCCGTTCTGCCTGGGCAATGCGCTCAAGGGCATGGGCTATCAAGCCTGGGGCTATCACGACTACATCGGGGATTTCTACAACCGGAACATCACCCACGCCAACATGGGCTACACGTTCATGGCGGCGGATTCTGGTCTGGCCATGAAGATCGACTGGCCCTCCTCCGATCTGGAGATGATGGAGGCCTCCATAGACGACTACATCAACAGCGGAGAACCCTTCCACGCCTATTACATGACCTTCAGCGGTCACTACCAGTACAACTGGGACAACGCCATGAGCGCCAAAAACCGCGACGCGGTGAAAGATCTGCCCTATTCCGAGCCGGTGAAGGCGTACATTGCCTGCAATCTGGAGCTGGAATACGCACTGGAGTACCTGATGCAGCGGCTGGAGCAGGCTGGCGTTGCCGACAAGACCTGCATCGTCCTGACCAACGACCACTACCCCTACGGCCTGACCGAAGACGAGTACAACGAGCTGGCCGGGCAGACGCTGGACACCACCTTTGAGAAGTACCGCAACAGCTTCATCTGCTATGTTCCCGGCCTTTCAGAGAACATCGTGGTGGATGAATACTGCTCCACGGCGGACATCTTGCCGACACTGCTGAATCTCTTCGGCGTGGACTACGATTCCCGCCTGCTGGCGGGCACCGACGTGCTTTCCAGCGGCCTCCATGTAGCGGTGCTGTCGGATAAGTCCTTTCTGACGAAGACCTTCCGCTATGACGCCGGTACGGAAACCGTGATCCCCGCCGACGAGAATACCACAGTCTCCGACGAGCTGGCGGAAGCCTACCGGCTCTATGTGGACAGCCGGTTCCAGCTCTCCGGCAACATTCTCAACAGCGATTACTACGCCCACGTCTTTTCCAAAGAGTCCAGCGGCGGGAGCCTTGCGGACACGGTGGTGTTCACGGACATCAAGAGCATCTTCAATCAGGCCAGCGTCCTCTACATGTACCGCAAGGGCTATGTGGATCCGGAAACACCGGACACCTTCGGCGGCAAGGCCACGGCAAGACTGGGTGAGTTTGTCGATGTGCTCTACCGCATCGCGGGCCGGCCGGAAACGGACAACACCGCCCTTCCGGCTGACTACGAAAACGAGGAATTCAACGCGGCCCATCCCTATTATAATGCCGTGTGCTGGGCCTATCAGACAAGGCTGCTCCGGCAAAATGATCCCAATGCCGAATACGATGACAAGGTGGACTATCAGACGGCGTGCGTACTAATCCGCCGCTACGCGATCATGGCAGGCGTCGATACCGGCGTGGATCAGACGCAGCTCAGGCAGCTTCTTCGGGATGCCCCCGATCTTGGCAGAGAGGCCGTCAAAGCGATGCTCTGGTGCGACGAGAAAGACATCACCACCCGGGACAGCAACCTTGACGAGCTGCTGGCGTCCGCTGGCACCCGCATCAGCCGCTACCAGATGACGTCGTTCCTGTTCTACCTCTGCACCTACGAGCTGGATATTGGCAGCTGAGCATGCGGCGCAGATCCTGCCGGAGAAGTGTTCCGCGACCGATTCGCAAAAAGAGTCGCCTTTCTCGGCTGTGTACCGGAAGATACCCATTCGATGCCGCACTACGCTTAATGTTGGAATAAGTAAACATACTCACAAGCATTACACTCAGTGTAGACCTAATGTAGATTCAGACCATTCTGTGTTTACGAAAGTTTACATTGAGTGTAATTTTTTCTGCCTTGAATGGGTGGTCAAACAGGGCCGGTTTTCTACATCTATTACGAAGGGATGAGACATCCACCCCCTATTCTCACACGAAAGAAGGGGTTTGATTTGAGCAAACGAAAACACGGACCTACGATTGTACCGGCCTTATCCGCCAAGGTGGATAACAAAAAAACGATTCATTCAGGTTGGAAACTCACTGCTCCTCTCCAAGCAGTTCCACGCACTCAGCACCGGCAGCCGGTTTCTCTATTTCTGCATGGCCATGGAGAGCGGCGGAGGGAAGAATTTCATTCTTCCACAAAAGGACGCAAAAAAGTACGGGATCGCGCCTTCCAGCCTGTGGAAGCACATCAACGAGCTGGAAGCTGCCCGTTTTATCAGAGTCTATTCCGGAAAGCCCACACGCGAACCAAACCGATATGAGTTTTGCCTGAGTTGGAAGCTGCCGCCGTCACCCCTTCGTTCGCATACCCCCATGGCTATATGTAGTAAATCTGTCTCGGATGGAAACAAGGGCGGGCCGTAAAAAATCTCACTGGTTATGTCTTTTAGAATGAGTGCCGGCTGACAGAACGGAGGTCACTTGTACTGTTTTGATACAAGATCGGCATTTCTCTTGCACAAAAATGAGTCAGCCGAAATGAATGAAAGGGTACAAAATGGACCAATTCAGTTTCCGTAGCAGGAAGATGCTTTTAGAGGCTGTCCACTCCGCGGAGGACGCAGCCATCCAACTCCGACAGTACGCAGTGGCAACGCTGCCGCCCGTGCGGGAGATTCCCGAAATAAGCGGTGACGCCGATTTGCCTGCCTCTATTGAGATCGCGGCGGAAGACTGGCTAAGAATGGAACTCCCCTGCGTCATGCCGCGGCGAGAGGACAATGACCGATCCCGCCTCCTGGCAGGACTGCTGTGGAATGCGATTCATCGGGCATTTCCGAAGCATGATCAGCCGAGATTTTACACCTGCGTACTGGTGTATGAGCACATCTACGATCTCAGCCAAAGCAGGCGCTTTATCGACCACGATAACCTGGAGCTGAAGCATTGTCAGGATGTGCTGGAAGCAGCCTTCCTGACCAACGACACCTCAGCGCTCTGCTCTGCGTTTCAATGCAGTCATCGGGGCCCGCAAGACAGCGCCCGCATTTGGATACTGACGCCGGAGCAATTTCTCGAATGGCTGAAAAAACACCGTGAATGTTGGAATGGCAGCACCGAAAATAGGTAAGAGACAACCCGAAAACGCCTACCAATTCCTGTTCAAATGGCAGTGCGGATTTTCGGTGTTCTGTAGCAGAGGAAAACCCTTGCGGCGCAAGGACTCTCGGCCTTAAAAACGGTCGGGGTAGGGTTTATAGGGTAAGGACTTTGGATAACGGTAAAGAGACCGTTCCGGCAGTCTGAGATAAGTATGCTTGCCGATCATAGGCTGCGCGTGTGAAGTGTCCGGCAGCCTTGCTGATCAGGCTTTCTGCTTGCCCCTGTGAGTTGGCTGGATGCGCTGTTGAGAGAATAATTGACCGAACAAGAATGAGGATATATTGATGCAATTAAAAAATGAATGTATGGCAGTAAAGCTGCTGGATTTTATAGGCCTGTGCGGCGAAGTGCCGGTTTCTCTGGTAAGAATGCTGCCGGGATATTATGACTATAATCGGCATGTGGTGACAGCGCTGATACGGGAGGGCTACTTAAAGGAACGGCGCATAAAGGGGTATCGACGCAGAATCGTTCGCTCCCTGAGCTTGACGGAATTGGGATCGAAACAGCTCCAGCGGGTCAGTCCCGGACGGGCGCAGCGCGTCCACAGTCATGCGCTGGCTCCAGAGAACGGACATGGCAGCTGGAAGAAAACACTGCGGCTCCACCGCGGCGCGGCCTGCCTGTTGGCAGCAATGAGGCTCTGTGTTATCCGGCAGCCTGGGAGCCAGAAAGAGTCCGCGATGGGACAGCAACTCGTCTATTTCAGCGCCTATGAACTGACCCAAAAGTATGGTTGGGACAACAAGAGAGCCAGATTGTCGGGCATTTTTGTGTACAGGTATTAGTTTAGGGTCAAAGTCATAAATTCTGATCAAATCTCTCGAGTAGAACATCGGAGGCATAAATAACATGATAAAATGAAGAATCAGTTCCTTCCGGTGCTCCTGCTCACTCAAATAACGTGTTATAAAATCCGAGTCTAACCCGCTCCTCAAATCTTCGGAATGAAGAAAATCTGTATCGTTTTTAATATCTGCAACTACACGATTACCGCTACGCCTATAACGAATCATGTATTGCTTATCGGCAGCAGTAATGCATTTTTCACCCTTGACAAAATCAAGAACTTGATAGTATTTCAGGCATAAAGAATCTTGCGTTATTGTAAAACCGGATCCTCTCTTATGAGGTGTAATTTGAAATTGGTAGTCGAATCCGGCCAGTAAGAGGCTGATATCCTGTTTTCGATCAACATATCTAATCCAATTTTCTTCTTCGCAATCAAAAGAAAAAGCAATCGAAAGAGGTTTGCTTTTTCCAATGGATGTGTTCAGCACATATTCAATTCCGCCAGACAGTGATATGGCGTTTTCAATGCCATAGTCCACAATATGATCAATAAAACGCAGAATATTAATTGTATTGGATTTGCCTGATGCATTGGAACCTATCAGAATATTCAAGTCACCAAACGATATGGTTTCGTCTCTATAACTTTTGAAATTACTGACGGATATACTGGATATTTTCATATACTGTCTCCTTTCATTCCACTGTAGCTTGTCCGTTCATGAGCATTGGAAGGAGCCAATCACGGAGTTTTGTGAGTTCGCGGTTTTCTTCTTCGATAATACGAATTTTTTGTTCAATAGGTTGTACGATTTCCTCAAAAGATTTTACCAGTACGGGATTAGGGATAACCACTTTCGTTTCATATAAGGTATCCTTTGTAATAGAACCGAATGTGGTGCCATTGCCGTCCAGTACGTTGAATAACTGCTTGAAACCCGCCAATGTATACCATAGGTAAAGCTGTGATCCTATTTTACTGTTCAAAGCTGCAAGGCCACGCCCAATGCTGCAATCCTCAATTGCCACATTCAATGTCCCGACAGGCGCACGAACACTCATGAGAATATCACCGGATTTTGCAAACCTCGTTGGTGCTGTTGTATATACTCTGGGGACAGGGAAACGAGTGCCAAAGTCAGTACATCCCTGATAAAAAATCATTCCATTTCCATTTTCATTGTATGTTTCACCTGCTGGAGACTGTCCCATGGCAATATTTGCAATATCCGACAATTGACCAACGTTCCACCCCTTCGGAATCTCGCGATTGAGCTGATCATTCCAGATCATTTCGCCGCCGGAGGAACGATAGGGTTTGCCGTTTTTATCCGGAAAGTCAAACTGCGTAAACCAATTTCTGCGGAGGAACAGAAAAAGGTGCAAATGCGCAGTCAGCAGCGTCAGTTTCAGGCGGAACACGCCGAGGATAGCAATACAAGCTCTTCGGCAAAAATGCGGAGCTGCTGATTGACCATGCGTGGGGTTGGGAGCCTTGCACCATTGAAGCAATCAAAGCATATCGGCCAAGCACAAACAGTCTCGGCTCCGGTCAGGTTTTGCACCAGCCCTACACTGCCGAGAAAGCCAAGCTCGTTCTCCGCGAGATGGCTGACCTTCTCGTTTTGGACTTGGTGGACAAGGGACTTGTCACAGATCAGATCGTTGTCACGGTTGGCTATGATATAGAAAATCTCACCGATCCTGAGCGAAGCAAAAAGTATCACGGAGCTATCGTGAAGGATCACTACGGACGGCAGATACCGAAACACGCGCACGGCACTGCCAACCTTGACGGTCACACGTCATCTACGAAGAAAATAATGAGTGCTGTGTCAGAACTCTTTGACCGGATCGTCGATAAAAACCTTCTCGTGCGCCGGTTGAACATCGTCGCAAACCATGTTCTGCCCGAAGCAGATGCACCTAAGAAGAACGACGGCTTTGAGCAGCTTGACTTCTTCACAGACTATGCAGCTCTTGAGGCAAAGCAGGAACGGGAACGCGCCGAGCTTGAGCGTGAAAAGAAAATGCAGCAAGCCATGTTGAGCATCAAGAAGAAGTTCGGAAAGAACGCTGTCCTCAAGGGCATGAACTTAGAGGAAGGCGCGACGGCGAAGGATCGCAACGCACAGATTGGTGGTCATAAGGCTTAGGAAAATTTGAAGTTTACAAAGACATTAAAATTGCAGAAATATGCTCAAATAGTCAAGTGAATATTTCCTTACTGTGATAATTTTGAAAGGAAAGGAGGAGCCACTTGAAGCATTATTTTGAATTAAAGAACGCAATCGAATATATCGAAAATCATCTAATGGACAACCTGAAGCAAACAGATATTGCAAGGAGTGTAGAGGTGTCTCTTTCATCATTACAGAAGCTGTTTAAGCATAGCTTGGGATATAGTATCAATGAGTATGTCATGAAAAGGCGTATGTCAGAGGCTGCCACAAGACTTGTTTTGGAAAATGCACCAGTAACCGATGTGGCTTTTGAATATGGGTACAATACAGTTGAATCTTTCAGTCGAGCATTCCATAAGGTGTATGGTGTGTTACCATCAGAGTACAAAAAGGATGCAAGGCATGGCGAACTGTTTACTGTGGTGGATATTTTTGAAGATGCAGTTACAAGAGATTGCAGCCGTTTGGTAAACGTTTTACGAGAAAGTAAGGACAGTTATGTGGTCTGTTTCGATATTGTCGGAATTGTTCAAATCAATGATATTTCAAGGAACGCAGGAGATATAGCGATAATCACTGCATTACAACGTATTCATAAATATACCGAAGAAGGATTTTTTGTGTTTCGTATAGGTGGAGATGAATTTGCAGTTGTAACACCATTTGAGAATGTAACTGATGCAGAAATTTTCATGAATAAAGTTTTGAAACATAATGCAGAAACATTTCTATTTGATGGTATGCAGATACCGGTATCTGTAAGAGGTTGGATTGGAAAGAATGAGAACACCTATCAAATGCAGAGACTGGAAAAAGAACTTCGTGATAAAGTGAAATATCAAGGCAGACAGTAAAGTGGCGATAAATATATGAAAAAGAATCATAACAAGGGATTTCGCAATATCGTGTTTCTTGGGTTAGTTAGTTGTTTTGCGGACATATCCAGCGAAATGGTATATCCGATTATTCCGCTTTATTTAACAGCGGTTCTCGGTGCAACACCTGCACTTGTAGGTGTGATTGAAGGTATTGCAGAAAGTGTTGCAAGCCTACTAAAAGTGTTTAGCGGTTATATAAGCGATAAATTCCAGAAAAAGAAGGCATTAGCATTTACAGGGTATGCTACGGGAGTCCTTTATAAGCTGGCATTGGTGTTCGCAAGTTCATGGGTAGGAATTTTAACAGCAAGAGTTCTTGACCGCTTTGGAAAAGGAATCAGGACGGCACCAAGAGATGTTATGGTGGCAGAAAGTGCAGATAAAGCATCTATGGGAAAAGCCTTTGGGGCCGGGCGTAAAATTTTGTGTAAGCGATTTTCGACAAAGTCAAGAATGGTGCT
>ENA-UOJM01000940-UOJM01000940.1-human-gut-metagenome-genome-assembly--contig:-P116-NODE-940-length-31875-cov-36.994029_pt1 | contig 31875 bp, 22 predicted proteins | sample MGYA00242349_ERZ723896 | MGnify/ENA metagenome assembly ERZ723896 | reverse complement strand
GCGCCCACCAGCTGGGTCTTGTGGCCGGTGGCGGGGATAACCTCGCCCTTCTTCACGGTCTCGCCGCAGACGGTGCAGACCTCATCGCCGGTGTAGCCGTCCTCGGTGCAGGTGGCGGCTTTAGCGCCCACCAGCTGGGTCTTGTGGCCGGTGGCGGGGATAACCTCGCCCTTCTTCACGACCTCTTGGCACACGGTGCACACCTCGTCGCCGGTGTAGCCATCTTCCGTGCAGGTGGCGGCCTTAGCGTTCACCAGCTCGGGGTTGTGGCCGGCCTTCTCCAGAGCGGCCAGCAGGGTGGCGTAGTTATACACCAGCTCCTTCTGGGCGTCGGTGAGGGCGTTGTACTCGGCCAGCAGCTGGCGCAGGTAAGCCTCGTCCTCCTTGGTCAGATTCTCGATGGGCTTAAGGGCCTCGATCTTCTTGATCAGCTCCAGCACCGCCATTTCATCGGCGTTGTTGGGGTCGGCATCAATATACAGATAACCGATGGCGGCGGGGCCGGTCTCGCCGGTGAGGCTGTAAGCCGTGACCCGGTAAGCATAGCTGCGGCCGAAGGGCAGCGTGGTGGTATCGGTATAGGTGCAGGCGGTGAGGCCCTCAGCCAGGGTCTCAAAGCCCTCGAAGGTCCAGGTATCCTGGGTATCATCCTGGAAGTGGGCAGCCACGCTGCGCTCCACCTTATAGACGATATCCTCGGCGTTGGACTGCTTGGCAGCGGTCCAGGTCAGCAGGGCGTTGCGGACGCCGGTCTCCGTGACGGTCAGGTCCGTGGGCGTGAAGTAGCTGGCATCCATGACGTTGACGCTGCCCTTTTCGGTGTTGAAGTACTTGTCCCAGACATAGGCGGTGTAGCCCACAGCGCCCTGGGGATAGTACAGGTTCAGGCCCCAGTCGTTGTACACGAAGCCGCTGGTGGTGGTGGTGCCCCACAGGCCCACGAAGTTGGCGTACAGGGCCACGTTGGCATAGGCTCCGGTCAGGGAAACGGTGGTCTCCAGCAGAGGAGCGGTCATGCCGTTGAAGTAGTAATCCTTCAGGTTCTCGCAGCCGAAGAAGGCCTTGGTGCCGATGCGCTCCAGGGTGGTGGGATAGCTGACGCTCTTGAGGAACAGGTTGCCGGCAAAGGCGTTGCCGCCCACGCGGATGGTGCCCTCGGGGATGCGGTAGCTCTCGGCGGTGCGGCCCTCGGGATAGTAGCGCAGGTTCGCGCCGTTCTTATCGAACAGGACGCCGTCCACGCTCTTGAAGTACAGGGAGCCGTCGGCCACATAAATGTTCTGCAGGCTGGTGCAGTCGTTGAAGGCCACGGAGGTGTCAGTGACGCCGCAATCCTGGATGGAGGCGGGCAGAGTCAGCTCCGTCAGGGACTCGCAGCCCACGAAGCCCCGGCTGGGGACGGCGGTCATGCTCTTGGACAGGGTGACATTCTTCAGATTGTCGTTGTAAGCCAGTGCGCTGCCGCCCATCTCGGTGACGGTGTCGGGAATGACAATGGTCTCCAGGCCGGTCTTGGAAATGGCGTTGGCGCCGATGCTGGTCAGGCCGTAGGGCAGACGCAGGCTGGTCAGATTGGGACAATTGTAGAAGGCGAAGGTGCCGACGGTCAGGCCGTTGGCGGAATCCTCGAAGTAGATCTCCTCGATCTTGGAGCTGGAGAAGGCGTAGCTGCCCACCTTGGTGACGCTGGCGGGAACGATGACCTTCTTCAGACTGGTGTTGTTCTGGAACATCTTATCGGGGATCTCCGTCATGGTGGAGGGCAGGGTGAACTCGGTGGTCTCGTTGCCCTGGGGCCAGATGTAGATATCGCCGGTATCCTTCAGCATGACAACGCCGTTGGAGGACGCATACACGGGGTTGTTGGCGTCCACCACGATGTTCTTCAGGCCGCTGGCCAGATAGAAGGCGTCCTTGGCCAGGCTGGTGACGGAGGCGGGGATATTGACCTCGGTGACATAGGCGGTCTTGTTGTAGTTCAGATAAGCGAACGCCTTGCTATCAATGGATTGCAGGGTGTCGGGGAAGGCCAGCGTCCGGGCCTCATAGGGCTGATAGAAGGCGCTGTTGCCGATGGACTCCAGCTGGGTGCCGGAGAAGTCCAGATTCTGGAGCTTCCGGGCATAGTAGAAGGCCTGCTTGCCGATGGTCTTCAGCTGAGAGGGCCAGTTGATGGTCTCCAGCAGGGAGCAGGAGTAGAAGGCGCGCTCACCGATGGAGGTGACGTTGTCGCTGAGCTTCACGGTCTTGACGGCCTTGGCGTTGTAGAACGCGCGGTCGGGGATGACAGTGAGGCTGCCGCAGTCGATGGAAGCGGCGGCGTTGCAGTCATAGAACGCGGAGCCGCCCAGGGAGGTGACGGACTGGGGAATGGTGATGGCCTTCAGAGCCTTCCAGCCGTAGAAAGCGTTGGCGCCGATGGAGGTCAGGCCCTCCTTCAGGGACAGGGCGGTGGCCTTGGCGCAGCCGCGGAAGGCGTAATCGCCCACGGTCTCCACGGTGGCGGGCAGGTCCACAGCCGTCAGGGCGGAGCAGTTGCTGAAGGCGTAGGCGGGAACAGCGGTCAGGCTCTGGCCGAAGGTCACGGTTTTCAGGCCGGAGCAGCCGTCGAAGGCGTGCTCACCCAGGGTGGTGAAGCCATCGGGCAGGGCGATGGACGTCAGCTTGGTGCAGCCCTGGAAGGCGGCGGTGCCGATCTTCTTGAGGCTGGCGGGCAGAGTGACGGACGTGATGGTGGTGTTCTTATAGAACAGGTAGTCGCTGATGGTCTCCACGCCGTCAGGCACGGTGTAGGAGGTGCCCTTGAAGTCCCGGGGCAGGCTCACCAGAACCTTGCCGCCGCCGGCCAGCAGGGTGCCGTCCTCGGTCCGGACGATGCTGGCGCCGTCCTCGATGACATAGCCCTCAAAGGCGGGGCAGCTGACAAACGGCGTCAGACCGAAGGACAGGGTCTCGGCCTTGTAGGAGGCAGGGAAGGTCAGGGTCTTGAGGTTGGTGCAGCCCTGGAAGGCCCTCTCGCCGATGAGGGTGACGTTGTCGGGAACGATGAAGTTCACCAGCGCGGTGCAGCCCTGGAACATCTGCTTGCCGATGGTGGTCAGCTTGGGGGCCACGAAGGTGGTCAGGTTCAGGCTGTTGTAGAACGCGGAGTCAAGGCCGGTGGGATCGCCCAGCACGGTGATCTCGGTGAGGCTGCTGCGGGCAAAGGCGTTGGCGCCGATGAAGGTCAGGCTCTCGGGGATCACCATCTCCTCCAGGGCGGCGCAGCCGGCGAAGCAGCTGGTGCCCACGGAGGTGACGTTGGACAGGTCGGGCAGGTGCTTCAGGCTCTTGCAGGTGAAGAACGCCGTCTTGGGCAGCTCGGTCAGGTTCTTGGACAGGGTCACGGAGGTTACAGCCGTGCAGTTGGCGAACTGGTCGCCGTTTGCGTCCATAGAGGTGACGGTGTCGGGAATGGTGATGCTGGTCAGGGCGTAGGCATTATAGAAAATACCGGCGCTGAGGCTGGTGACGCCCTCGGGGATCACCAGGTCGCCCTCCAGGGCCTCGCAGAAGTAGAAGGCCTTGACGCCCATGGAGGTCAGGCCCTTGGGCAGGACGCCGTCGTCGGTGTGGCCCAGCGTCTTTAGGTTCTTGCAGTAGTAGAACGCGCCCTCGTTGATGACCTTCATGGTCTCAGGCAGGCTGACGCTCTGCAGGTTGTCGCAGTCGTAGAAGGCCCGATAGCCGATCTCCTCCAGGGAGTCGGGGCAGATGACGTTGAGAACGTAGTCGTTGTTCTTGAAGGCGTTCTCCCCGATGACCCGGACGCCGTCGGGAATGGTGACGGTGCTCTCGGTGCCGCTGTAGCTGACCAGGGTGTCGCCCACGATGTTGAAGCTGCCGGAGCCGGTGGCCTCGGTGACGGTGACGGCCAGGTCATAGGAGGCAGTGCCGTTCTTGGCCTTGGCGGTAACGGTGGCCGTGCCGGGCTTCAGAGCGGTGAGCTTGGCATACTGGGTCAGCTCATCGCCCTCGCCGTTGGGCTCAACAGTGACCACGGACTCGTCGGAGGAGGTCCACTCCAGGTTCAGGTCGGTGGCATAGAAGGGCGCGTAGCCATACAGCCGGACATTGGTATAGGTGGTGCCGGCCAGCATGGTCACGGAGGAGGTGTTCAGCAGGAACTCGCTCATAGGCACGTCCGCGCCCACCTCGTCGGTGACGGTGATCTGGCACTGGGCCTTCACATCGGGCCAGACGGAGGACTTGACGGTGATGGTGGCGGTGCCGGGAGCCTTGGCGGCCACGATGCCGTTCTTCACCTCGGCCACGCTGGAATCGGAGGAGCTCCAAACCAGGTTCTGGTCGGTGGCGTCGTCGGGAGTCACAGTGGCGTTCAGCTGGACATAGCCCTTCTGGGGCAGGGTCACAGCGGTCTGATCCAGAGTGATCTTGGTGACGGCGTTTTCAGGCAGGGTCACGCGATAGGCACACTGGTTCATGGCGTAGTCGTAGGCCACCACATAGAAGGTGCCCTGCAGGAGCTTCTGATAGAAGTCCGTAACGTCGAAGGTGTAGGTATACTCCTCGTAAGCCCGGGGAGAGGTGCCGTCGGCCTTCAGGGCGGGGATGATGCCGTCGTAGTAGTTGGAGCCGATGCTCATTTCCTTCTTGCCGTTGTTGACGTTGGTCTTCCACTGGGTGGAGTACAGGGTGGCGCCGGCCAGGCAGAAGTTATCGGCCAGGGTCACGTCCAGGTACTTCCGGCCGTCGTCGCCGGTGCGGAACTGCAGGTTCTCGCGGTCAACGATATAGGGCATTTCACCGTCGGAGGTGAAGTTGAAGGAATAGGTGTTCTTCAGGTTGTCCTGCACATCGAAGCCGTCCACATAGGCGGCGGCGGTGTAGGTCATGCGGGTGTTGTTGGGGATCAGGTGGATGCCGGTCAGCGGGGGGAAGATCTCGCCCACATAGCCGGGCCGCACAGCGGCGGAGCTGGAGTTGTACATGGCCTTGCGGACATTGAGGCCGTCGCTGTTGAGGTACACCTCGCCGGTGTCGCTGTCGGTGATGGTGACGTTGGTGGTCTTGGCCGCCCGCAGCAGACCGGCCTGCAGGTAATACAGGTTGCTGACGCCGTTGCCGCCGCCCAGGTCCACGCAGATCTTATCGGCGGAGGTGGAGGGGGTGTCGTAGCCCTCGGGGACCACGAAGGGATACATGCCCAGCTTCACCACGTACATCATGGCGTAAACACCGGCCACGTTGGTGGCGTACATCTTCTCGTCCAGGCCGTTGTAGATATCGGCGTCCTCGAAGATGGGGGCCTTGGTCCAGTCGCCGTAGAAGCCCAGGAAGGGCACGGACAGCGCAGGATCGTCGTTGTTGGTCAGCTCCACGAAGCCTTCCACATAGATGCCGTTGGGGAACTTGGCCAGATACGCCCGGTCCGCGTCGGACAGGCGGACGGTGACGGTGACGGTGGTCTCGCCGTTAGCGGGCACGGTGACGGTGGAGCCGCTGAGGGCGCCGCCGGAGACCTTGATGGCGCTGGTGTCAGCGGAGAGGACATAGCCCTTCTGGGCGATGTACAGCCCGTCAGAGGTGGTGCTCTCGGTCTGGACGGTGGTATTGACGTCATAGGACAGGGCGGAGCCGGTGAGGTTCTTCACCACGAAGCTCAGCTTGTACACGCCCAGCTGGTCGGCGTCGTCGCCCAGCTCGATCTTGGTCTTGTCCTGGCCCCGGACATACAGGTAGGCGGGGGTGGTGACGGCCTCGGCCAGGTTCACCATACCGGAGCCCTGCTTGCGGGGGGAGTAAGCCACGCCGTTTTCATCATACAGGATGTCGGCGGTGCTCATCAGCAGGCGGTTCACCAGCAGCTGCTTGTCGGTATCGGAGGCGCCGGGCATCAGGGTATTGACATACTGCAAAGCAGCGGCGGCCACACCCGCCAGATACGGAGACGCCATGGAGGTACCGCTCATGTAGCCGTACTGGGCGAAGGGCAGAGAGGAATAGATGCTGCCGCCGGGGGCGGTGATCTCCGGCTTCAGGGACAGAGACGGCAGGGGGCCCCAGGAGGAGAAGTCGCTCATGGCCACGGAGCCCTTTTCGGTCTTGGAGACGGTGAGGGTCTTTTCCTGGGCGGCTTCCATCATCTGGCCGTTGGCCAGGCTGATGCACACGGTGGGGATCTTGTAGTTATCCACGGCCATGTTCAGCAGATAGCCGTCGCGGTTGTTATAGATGATGCAGCCCGCAGCGCCGGCAGAGGCGGCATTGAGCTGCTTCTGCTCGAAGGACAGGCCGCCGCGCATGACCACGGCGATCTTGCCGGTGACGTCCAGGCCCTGGTAATCGGCGGTGTCGCCGGTGTTGGGCACCATGACGTACTCATAGGTTTTGGAGCTGTCATTGCCCAGCAGCAGGGCGGTGAAGTCGTGGCCGGACACGTCCTGATAGGGGACGCGGCCCTGGGCGGTGACAAAGGCCGCCGTCTCGTTGGCGTTGACGGAGGCAACGGACAGCGCCGCGTCATAGGAGGACGAGGAGCTGATGATGCCGGTGTCGGGGTCGGACACGGAGGTGAAGTCACCCTTTGCGCCGCCCTGGGAGGAGGAATAGGAGTTACCGGCGGAGCAGTTCAGCAGGATACCGGCGGACTTGACCAGGTCGTAATACTTGGTGGTCAGGTCGCCCTCGGCCTCCCGGCCGAAGCCGCCGTTGGAGCCCAGGGACATGTTGATCACGTCCACGTCCAGCAGCAGGGCATCGTTCAGGGCCGCCAGGATGGTATCCGTGGAGGCGCCGTTAGTGGAGTCGGAGAATACCTTGAAGATGGCCAGCTGTGCCTCGGGAGACTGACCGGCGAAGGTGACGCTGCCGTCGGCGTCCACGGTCTTGCCGGCGGTGATACCGGCCACGTGGGTGCCGTGGTCATTGCCGTACTTCTCCACAGCGTCGGCGGAGGGGATCACGTCCGCGTCGGCGTCGGCATAGTCGAAGGCGAAGGGCACCTTGCCGCTCTTATACAGGTCGTCCTCGGTCAGCAGCACCAGGGAGCTGGAGCTGTGCTTCTGGGCATACCAGAGGGCGGCATAGCTGTAGGCGGTGATGTTGGTCTTGCCGTCCTCGCCCTGGCTGATCTGATAGAGCAGCTTGGACAGGCTGGACTTCTGCAGCTTCTGCACGGCAGGAGCGTTGGCAAAGGCCTCGTGGTTCACATCCAGGCCGGTGTCCAGGATGCCGATGAGCATCCCCTCGCCCTGATACTGGGTGTTGTTGGAGTAGGCCGCCACTTCCGCGGCGGTCAGGGCCTGGCCCAGAGTGGCGGAGCCCATGGAATCGGTGTAGTAGGTCTGGCACAGCACCACGTCCTCTACGCCGTCAATATTCTTGATGTCGTTGATCCTGCCGTAAGGCACCTGGGCGGCAAAGCCGCTGACCACGGAGGTGTAGCTGAAGGTGAAGGAGCTGGGAATGCCCTTGCTTTCCATGGTGTTCATCACGGAGAGCTGCAGGTTGGCGATGTCCTTCAGCTGGGCCTTGGCTGCATCCGTCTGCTGGAAGTCCAGCATGGACATACTGGCATTGGTGCGGTGCGGACATCCAGCAGGCTGTCTGCATCCAGCTGCACAATGACCTTGACCATTTCGTCGTCTGCCGGGATCTCGGACCTGGACACCTTGCTGGAGTCCATGTTATCCTCGAAGATCGCCAGACGGTCGCTGTCTGTGAGCTCATTGGTCACATCGGTGGCCGTCAGCCCGGTCTCGGGGTCAGACGGCGTCAGTTCCGCCGCCATGGCGCTGACCGGCAGGACGCTGATGAGCATCATCAGCACCAGGACCAGGGACAGCAGCCGCTGCGGCATTCTCGTCTTTTTCATCGATCGACTTCCTTCCTGTTTTTTTCGTTTCGCTCCCCTGCTGTGTTGAGGCGCTTTCCGATTGCTTAGTTATACTTCTTTTCTCCTGCAAAAGCAAGGAATTTCTTCCAAAAACAAGGATTTTTTCAGGAAACGTTTCCGGTGTTTCCGCCGGGTGGACGGCCGGTTGGCGCTTTTTTCCGATGCTTCGGTATCACATCACCGTGATAAACGGCCCATTGTTTTTTGTACTTACCTCACGAACAGTTTCCAGGCTCGGCGTCCGTGTTGTACAAATCCGTCAAAATGTCAGCCTCCCCTTTTCCGCCCCGCTGATTCCGTCCGCAGTACATGCACATTTGTGTTTGTTCGCAGCAAGCGGACTGGCATAGGAAGTTATTGGGAATATCTTCCATGAATATTCTGTATATTTTTCGGTATTCTTCCAATATTTCCACTTTACAGGGCCGTTTTGATCAAATGATTCGGCGCGGCGTATCCACAAAAGGGCGCAAAAAGCCGCCGCTCCCGCGGGAGCGGCGGCAGATATTCACTTCACCTGGCGGCCATGGGACCAGACGGCAGTGATGTTGTGACGATGGAGCATATAGAGGGACCGCTCGAAGCGCTCCCGGACCGTCAGGGGGCGGACGGACTCCGGGAAGTCCCCGTCGTCCACCACGATGGCATGGAGGGGCTGGCCCACGGCGAAGCCCTCGCCGCCGCCGAAATACCGGTGCCCGGCGGTGGTGCCCAGATAGTACCCCTCCGGCACGGTCAGGAAGTCCTCGGACCAGTCGGTTTCCATGCGCTTGATCTTGGAGGCCCGGATGCTCATGGTGATGACCTTGTACATGGGGAGCTGTGCCCCGCCGGCGATGTCGGACCCCAGGGTCACCCAGATGCCCTGCTGCAGCATCTCCCGCACCGGGGACACGCCGCTGCACAGGTTGATGTTGGACCCGGCGCAGTGGGCCACCACCACCCCGGCCCGGCGGATGGCGGCGCACTCCCGGGCGTCGGAGTGGACGCAGTGGGCCATCACCGTGTGGTCCTTCCAAAGGCCGTATTTGTCATAGGTCTCCCAATACTGGGCGCAGTCCGGGTGCAGCTCCTTCACCCAGGCGATCTCCCCCCTGTTTTCCGACAGATGGGACTGGACATACAGCCCCCGGTCCCGGGCGATGCGGCCCAGGGCGGCCATCAGCTTATTGGAACAGCTGGGGGTGAAGCGGGGGGTGAGGATGGGCCTGACGTGCTCAAAATGGCAGCCGTCCAGCCAGCGCAGGGTCTCGGAGACGGACTCCTCCGTGGTCTCCTGGAGAATGCCGGGCAGGGCGTTGCGGTCCATATTCACCTTGCCCACATAGCCCGTGACCCCGGCCCGCTCCAGCTCCTCCATGAGGATCCAGGTGGCCTCGGTGTGCAGGGAGGAGAACATGCACACCCGGGTGGTGCCGTTGGTGATCAGGTCGGAGGCCAGGCGGCGATAGGTCCGGCGGGCAAAGTCCGGGTCTGCGAACCGGGCCTCGGTGCGGAAGGTGTAGGTATTCAGCCAGTCCAGCAGGGGCAGGTCCATGCCCATGCCCAGCATGGGATACTGGGGCGCGTGGAGGTGCATATCCACAAAGGACTGCATGATGAGCCGGTCGCCGTAGTCCGTTATGGGGGCGGAGGCCAGGGCCTGGGGCAGCGCGTCATAGACCCCCTGCACCACGCCGTCCTCCAGCACCAGATAGCCGTGCTCCCGGATATCCAGCTCCCCCAGCCGGGGGGCCTGGATGATGTTGCCGCGTAAAACCTGTGTCATACCGCATCGCTCCTTCAGAAAAAAATAAATGGGCGCCCCGCCGGTTCACCGGCAGAGCACCCATAGCAGGGCCGTGGGCGGCCCCGTAGAAACGCCTTGCACCATATCCGCAAGGCTATATGAGCTTCCGTATGCTATGCCCTGAGTATAGCACACTCAGGGGCGATTGGCAAGGCTTTCATTCCCGATGATGTCCACCACCTCGCCGATGTACATCCGGTGGACCGGCTCGTCCCGGTAAAAGAGGTCCTGAACGTCCTGGGGGATCTGGTCCAGGGCGAAGTCCTGGCAATAGAGCTTGCGGCAGACCAGGGTGGTCTCCGCCTGGCGGAAGGTGATGCCCTGGGGCAGGAACTCCGGCGTCAGGCCCGCCGCCGCCACCTTGTCGCCGTCCCGGCCGGAGGTGCTGCCCAGCAGGGACAGGGCCCGGCGCTGCGCCTCAGGGTAAAAGCTGACGGTGAAATAGTCGCTTTGCTCCATAAATTCAAAGGTATAGCGGTTCTTTTTCACATACACGGTGGCCACCGGCCGTCTCCACAGGGTGCCCAGACCGCCCCAGCTGATGGTCATGGTGTTGTAATGCTCCGGGGTCCCCGCCGTGACCAGGGCCCACTGCTTGTCGAATTTCCGGAATACGTCCGCTTCCAGGTGCATCATACCGGCACGCTCCTTATTATAAAGTAAGGCCATTGTATCACACCCCGCCCCCCGGGGCAAGATGGAGATTTTTTCAGCAAGACGATGAGAGCATCACCAGTAGACCACCTGTAGGGGCCGGGTTCTACCCGGCCCAAAAGCAGCGGAATGGCGGGCGATGCCAAAAGACGCCGGAGGAGACCTCCGGCGTCTTTTTTGCGCAAACGGCACAATATATTATTCAATTGAGATAATATAGTAATACACAGGCTGGCCGCCGGGGAGCATGGACACCTCCGCCTCCGGGCAGGCATCCGCAAAGCGCTGCTCGGCCCGCTGGGCGTCCTCCTGGGTGACGCCGTCGCCATAGAACACGGTGATGAACTCCGCGCCCTTGTCCGCCGCCAGAGCCGCCAGCTGATCCAGCAGGGTCTCCAGCTTCTGATCCGTGCCGAACAGCTTCCCGTCCGTCAGGGCCAGATAGTCCCCGGCGCTGATGGCAAAGCCGTCGAAATCGGAGTTCCGGGCGGCATAGGTCACCTGGGCGGTGACCACGTTCTCCGCCGCCTCCGTCATGGCCGCCAGGATCACCTGGGGGTCGGCCTCCTCCGGGTCCACCGCCATCATGGCGGAGATCCCCTGGGGCACGGTGGCGGTGGGCACCACGATGACCTGCTTTTCCGTCAGGCCCACGCACTGCTGGGCGGCCATGATGATGTTCTTGTTGTTGGGCAGCACGAACACCACCTCGCTGGGGGTGCGGTTCACCTCCTGCAGAATGGCCTGGGTGGAGGGGTTCATGGTCTGGCCGCCGGACACGATGCGGTCCACGCCCAGATCCCGGAAGGTGGCGGCCAGGCCGTCGCCGGCGCACACCGCCAGGAAGCCGTAGCGCTTCTCCGGGGCGGCCACGCCGCCCTCCATGGCCTCCAGCTCCTCCTCCACGGCGTCCAGGTCGTCGGTGCTCTGGGCCTGCTTGCCGGCCGCCAGCTCCTCCGCCTGGGTGCGCATATTTTCGATCTTGGCCAGCTCCAGGGTGCCGTATTTGGCGGCCTCCGTCAGGGCCTGGCCGGGGATATCCGTGTGCACATGGACCTTGAAGGCCTCGTCGTCCTCGCCGATGACCAGGCTGTCGCCGATGCCGTCCAGATACGCCCGGAAGGGCTCAATGGACACGCCCTCCTTCTTGCGCACGATGAACACCGTGTCATAGGTAAAGGTGATGTCCTCCAGGCTCAGGGCGCCGAAATCCGCCTTATCCTGGGCCTTTTCGTCCTCCTCCACCTGGGGCAGCTCCTCGCCCCGCAGGGCCCGCAGCATACCGTCCAGAATGATGAGGTAGCCCTTGCCTCCGGCGTCCACCACCCCGGCCTTTTTCAGCACCGGGTTCATGTCGATGGTCTGGGCCAGGGTCTCCTGCCCGGCCAGAATGGCCTGCTCCAGCACGTATTCGGCGCTGGGATTCTCCTGGGCGGCCTGGGCGGCCCGGGCGGCGGCCAGCCGGGACACGGTCAGCACCGTTCCCTCGGCGGGCTTCATCACCGCGCCATAGGCGGTGGCCACGCCCTCGCCCATGGCGGCGGCCAGGGCCGGGCCGTCCATCTCCACCAGGCCCTTGGCGGACTTGGAAATGCCCCGGAACAGCAGGGACAAAATCACACCGGAGTTCCCCCGGGCGCCCCGCAGCAGAGCCCCTGCGGTGATCTTTGCCGCCTCGCCGACGGTGGCGGGCTCGGACTTTTTCAGCTCGTTGACGGCGGTCTGGATGGTCAGGCTCATGTTGGTGCCGGTGTCGCCGTCGGGCACCGGGAACACGTTCAGATCGTTGATGGCCTGCTTCTGCTGGGCGACACAGGCAGCGCCGAAGGCGATCATCTGCTTGAAGGCGCTGCCGCTGATTCTATCTGTCATCTCTTTGTTACTCCTTTGGCCGGGTGCTTACACGGTAACGGAGTCCACGCACACGTTGATCTCGCGGACCTCCACCCCGGTATTCTTGGTGACCACATACTTGACCTCGCTCATGATGGAGCGGCAGACCGTGGCAATATTGACGCCGTTTTCCACAACGATGTGCAGCTCGATGGAAACGGTGCCGTCCTCGTTATAAGTGACCTTCACGCCCTTGCTCATGGCTTCCCGCCGCAGCAGGTGCACCAGGCCATCGGTCATGCTGCGGTAGGCCATGCCCTTGACGCCGAAGCAGTTGGTGGCTGCCGCGCCGGTGATGGTGGTGAATACCGCGCTGCTGATGGTGATCTCGCCCTGACCGGTTTGAACCTTAATCATAGCTAACTTCCTTTCTATAGACTGCCGCAGGTATGCGGCATAAGCACAATAATATAGGGTATTATATACTATTTGTCCGGCAATAACAAGCAGAATATTTTAAACAAATCTGCCGATTTCCGTAACATTTTCTTAACATTTGACCAAACAAAGACCATTCCGCCCTGAAAATACGCCCTCTGTGCTATTTCCCGACACTTTTTCGTCCGCCGCCCGGCTACAATAGGGGGCAAAGGAGGGCTTGTCCATGAAACTTCTGCCACTGCCCCGGGAGAAACGGCGGCTGCTTGAACCCCTGGGCCGGGCGGCCCTGACCTGCCTGCTGACGGCCGGCTCCTTCGGGGGCCTGTGCGCCCCGCTGCCTCTGGCCATCACGGCGGCGGCCGGGCCGGGACTGCCGGGCCTGTGCTGCGTGCTGGGCTGCGGACTGGGGGCGTTTCTGTTTCTGCCGTTTCAGGCGGGTCTGCGGCAGCTGGCGGCGGCCATTCTGATCTTTTCCGGCAGCATCGCCTTTTTCGACACGAAATTTTTCCCCCGGCGGTTTTTCCGGCCGGGTCTTGCGGCGGCGCTGCTGCTTCTGGTGCAGTCGGCCTATCTCATCGCCCGGCCCATCCGGCTGTGGGCCCTGTGCGTGTTCTGCATGGGCCTCACCGCCGCGGTCACGGACCTGCTGCTGCGCCGCCGGGACCGGCTGCCCCTGCTGCTGGCGGCGGGGCTGTGCCTTTCGGCGGGGGCTTTCCGGATTGTCGGAATATCGGTCGGAATGTGCCTGACGTGCGCTTTTCTGATGCGCAGCGTCCGGCAGATGGAACCGGCCCGGGGGGCTGCCTGGGGGGCCGCCATGGGGCTGTGCCTGGGTCTGCTGGGGGATGAGCCGGACCTGGCGCCTATGGCGGTGCTGGGCCTTTCCTGCGCCGCTTTGTCCCGGGTGCGTTCCGCCCCTGTCCCGGTGTGTATCGGGACATTCTGGGCCATTGGCGGGGGCTGTACTCTGCTGTTCGGGACGGAAGAGCCGCTTTATCGGATGATTGAGCTGTTTTCGGGCGGAATTTTGTCCCTGCTGCCGCTGCCCCGGCTGAGTCTGCCGCCGGAGAAAAAACGGGTCCAGCCGGAAAAGCCGCCCCGGCCGGACCGCCTGGCCAAGCCCGCCGCCGCCCTGCGGGACCTGTACGACAGCTTCTTCCGGGGCACCGCTCCGGAGAAGCCGGAGAATCCATCGGTGGTATTTGACCGGGCGGCGGAGCAGGTGTGCCGCCGGTGCATCCTGCGGGATACCTGCTGGCGGCAGAATTACAGCGCCACCTACAACGCCTTCAATGACGCCTGTCCCCGGCTTTTGCAGCGGGGAGAGGCCCAGGCCGGGGATTTCCCCCTGTATTTCACCTCCCGGTGCGTCCACTTGTCGGATTTTGTGGGGGCGGTGAATGTGGAGCTGCGGTCCTATCTGCTGCGGCAGCAGTACCACCGGCGGCTGTCGGAGGTCCGGGACCAGGCCCGGGAGCAATATGCCCAGCTGGGGGATATGCTGGCCTCCGCCGGTCCGGCGGTGCCTGCCGGAGCCCAGGCCATGGGCTATGGGGTGGCCTCGTCCCTGCGGCCCCGGCAGGGCCAGAGCGTCTGCGGCGACCAGCTGGATACCTTCGAGGTGGGGGACACCGTGTATCTGCTGCTGTCCGACGGCATGGGCAGCGGCGAGGCCGCCCACCGGGAGGCGGCCATGACCGTCCGGCTGCTGCGGCAGTTTCTGGAGGCGGGCATCGAGCCGGGCCCGGCTCTGAAAACCCTGAACACCGCCCTGTCCCTGCGGGGAGAGAGCGGCGGAGGCTTCACCACCATTGACCTGCTGGCCCTGCAGCGGGCCAGCGGACAGGCCGCCCTCTATAAATACGGGGCCGCTCCGTCCTATCTCAAGCGCAGCGGCAGCGTCAGCCGCTATACCGGCCAGTCCCTGCCTGCCGGGCTGCAGGCCGTCCGGGAGGCCCCGGAGTGCACCCGCTTGCAGCTGACCGCCGGGAGCTTCTTCGTGATGGTCTCCGACGGCATCGCCGACGCCGGAAATGATGAGTGGCTGCAAAATCTGCTGGCCGGATGGAGCGGCCGGGACGCCAACGCCCTGGTGTCGCTGATCCTGACGGAATCCCGGGGCCGCAAGGGGCTGGAGGACGACTGCGCCGTGCTGGTGCTGCACCTGTCCTCCGGCGAAAAAAAGCCGGTGTAAGGGGGTATATTCCCCTATGTGGCGGGCATACTGAAGCTGTCAAACGAAATCGCAACAGAGGAGGGCATAACTCTTGGTAAAAGGACTTTCCCGCCGGGTCATCGTGGTGGATTCCCCGGACCCGCATATTTTCGAACAGGCCATTTTCATTGTGCGCAACGACGCAGCCGTGGGCAGCGGAGGGGTCACCTCCCAGCAGGTGGTGGACCAGGCCATCCGCATTGCCAAGGATTATGCCCGGACCCACGGCGCACCGCCCCGGCGGCGGCTGCGTATGTCCCCGTGGCTGGCGGCCCTGTTGGGGGGCGCGGCCATCGGCGCGGTGTGGCTGCTGGCCATGCTGCTGTAATATTGCTTTTTTCTTACCATTTTTCTCCTCACTTGAGGGCGGACAGACCATCTGTCCGCCCTCCCTTTTTGCGCGGGTGGCTGGCGGCGGGACAGTGGGCAGACATGGGCCCCGCCCTACGAGTGTTCTATCGGTAGACATTTCGTAGGGCCCGCTGCCCTCAGCGGGCCGCGTCAACCCGGCAGGTTTGGGCGGACAGGGTCGTCCGCCCCTACAGGCCCTCTCAGTCGGCTGCGCCGACAGCTCTCCCAGAGGGAGAGCCAAGGCGCGGGGTATAAAAAGGCCGTCCGGCAGGTGCCGGACGGCCTTTTGGCGTGTTCAATTATTCTCCGTAATGGACGTGGAGCAGCTCATGGCAGCGGTCGGGACCGTAGTCCTCCAGCAGGCGGGTGACGATGGGGTTCTTCTCCGCCCGCTTGAACATGGCGGAGGAGTCCGCCTCGTACAGGCCCGCGCCCCGGCGCTTCTTGGCCGCCGTCAGGCCATAGGGCTGACCGGCGCCGCCTACGCAGCCGCCCTGGCAGGTCATGACCTCCACCAGGTGGTAAAAGCGCTTTCCGGCCTCCACGTCGGCGATCAGCTCCTTGGCGTGGGACAGGCCGTTGACGATGGCCAGGTGCAGCTCCTGCCCCTCCACGGTGAGGTTCACCTCCCGGATGGCCCCGTCGCCCCGCAGGTCCGTGACCCGGATGGCCTGGAGGGCGTTGTTGCTCTTATCCGGCAGGCAGTAGCGCACCACGGCTTCGGCCACGCCGCCGGTGACGCCGTAGATCACCGCCGCGCCGGAGCCCAGGCCGAAGGGCAGGTCCGGAGCCTCCGGCTCCAGCTCCGTCAGCTGGATGCCGGCCTCCCGGATCATATCCACCAGCTCCCGGGTGGTGATGACCAGGTCCACGTCCGGGCGGCCCTCCTGGGTAAACTCGGGCCGGGCGGCCTCCATCTTCTTGGCGGTGCAGGGCATGATGGCCACATGATAGGTGCGTCGGCCGTCGGCGGCGTCCTTTTCCCGGTACTTATCCCGCAGCACGGCGGCGAACATCTCCATAGGGGACTTGCAGGAGGAGATGTTGTGCAGATACTTGGGGTCGTTGAACTCCAGATACTTCACCCAGGCCGGGCAGCAGCTGGTGAACATGGGGAAGGGACCGCCGTTTTTCAGCCGGGCCAGGAACTCCTGGGCCTCGCTGATGGTGGTCATATCGGCGGCGAAGTTGGTGTCGTACACCTCCTCCACGCCCATGAGCTTCAGGGCCTTCACCAGCTTATCCATAACGTTGGCGCCGGCGGGCAGGCCGAACTCCTCGCCCAGGGCCACCCGGACCGCCGGGGCGATCTGCACCACCACCCGGTTCTTGGGGTCGTGGAGAGCCTGCCAGGCCTGGCCGATCTGGTTTTTCACGGTGATGGCGCCGGTGGTGCACACGGCGGCGCACTGGCCGCAGCCCACGCACTTGGTCTGGTCCAGCTTCTTGTCAAAGGCGGGCATCACCTGCAGCTCGCTGCCGCGGTGGGCATAGTTCAGGATGCCCTGGCCCTGGAGCTCCTCGCAAACCCGGACGCAGTCGCCGCAGAGAATGCACTTGTTGGGGTCCCGGAAAATGGCCAGACTGGTGTTGTCCTGCTCATAGCGCTCCCGGGTGTCCGGGAACCGGACCCGGCTGACGCCGAAGCGCTGGGCCAGGGCCTGCAGGCGGCAGTTGCCGCTTTTGGCGCAGGTGGTGCAGCTGCAGTCGTGGGAGGCCAGCATCAGCTCCAGAATCATCCGCCGGTGCCGCAGCAGCCGGGCGGTGTTGGTGCGGATCTCCAGCCCGTCCCGAGGCTCCATGGAGCAGGAGGCGTCGATCTTGCCGGTTTTCACGTTTTCCACGATGCACATCCGGCAGGCGCCGTGGACCGAAAGCTCGGAATAGTAGCAGAAGGTGGGCATGTCGATGCCCGCCTTGCGGATCACGGAGAGGACATTTTTCTCCCCGTCGAACGGCACCCGCTGGCCGTCTACGATCATGATTCCCTTGGCCATGGTCATACCTCCTCCTCAATGGCGTCGATAGCGCCGAAGGGGCAGGCTCCCCAGCAAGCGCCGCAGTGGATACACTTGGTGGTGTCGATGACGTGGGGCATGCGGATCTGGCCGGAGATGGCGTCCATGGGACAGTTCCGGGCGCACTTGCCGCAGCCCTTGCACAGCTCGGGGATGATCTCCAGATGGCGCTTGCGGCCATTGCAGATGGGACAGTGGTGGTCCACCACATGGGCCAGATACTCGTCCCGGAAATAGCGCAGGGTGCTCTGCACAGGCTTGCAGGCGCTCTGGCCCAGGCCGCACAGAGCCGTCTCGGTAATGGTGTTGGACAGATTCTCCAGCAGCTCCAGGTCCTCCATGGTGCCCTCGTTGCCGACGATGCGGTCCAGGATCTCCAGCATGCGCTTGGTGCCCTCCCGGCAGGGAACGCACTTGCCGCAGCTTTCGTTCTGGGTGAAGCTCATGAAGAAGCGGGCAGTCTCCACCATGCAGGTGTCCTCGTCCATGACCACCAGGCCGCCGGAGCCGATCATGGCCCCGATCTTCTTCAGAGAGTCGAAGTCCAGGGGCAGGTCCAGATGCTCGCTGCTGGCGCAGCAGCAGCCGCCGGAGGGGCCGCCGATCTGCACGGCCTTGAACTTCTTCCCGTCGGGGATGCCGCCGCCGATGTCGAAGATGACCTCCCGGACGGTGGTGCCCATGGGCACCTCAATGAGGCCGGTGTTCACCACGTTGCCGGTCAGGGCGAAGGCCTTGGTGCCGGGGCTCTTTTCCGTGCCGATGTGCCGGTACCAGTCCACGCCGTTGCGGATGATCAGGGGAACGTTGGCGAAGGTTTCCACGTTGTTGAGAACGGTGGGCTTGCCCCACAGGCCGTGCTCAATGGTGCGGGGGGGCTTCACCCGGGGCATGCCGCGCTTGCCCTCGATGGAGGAGGTCAGGGCGCTGCCCTCGCCGCAGACGAAGGCGCCTGCGCCCCGGTTCACATGGAGGTGGAAATTGAAGCCGCTGCCCAGGATGTCATCCCCCAGCAGGCCCAGCTCCTGGGCCTTGGCAATGGCGGCTTTCAGCCGGGACACGGCCAGGGGATACTCGGCCCGGACGTAGATATAGCCCTCGTCGCTGCCGGCGGCCAGGCCCGCGATCATCATGCCCTCCAGCACGGAATGGGGATTGCCCTCCATAATGGAGCGGTCCATAAAGGCGCCGGGGTCGCCCTCGTCGCCGTTGCAGACGATGTACTTCTTGTCGGCCTTCTGCCGGCGGGCGCCGTCCCACTTCTGTCCGGCAGGGAAGCCGCCGCCGCCCCGGCCCCGGAGGCCGGAGTCGATGATGTCCTGACAGATCTGCTGGTCCGTCATCTCGAACAGGGCCCGCTCGAAGCCGGAGTAGCCGCCCTTGGCGATGTACTCCTCGATGTCCTCGGCGTCGCTGGTGCCACAGTTCTCCAGCACCACCCGGTGCTGCTTCTTATAGAAAGGAATGTCCTCCTGCCGGGGATAGGCCACGCCGTTCAGACGGTACACCAGGCGGTCGATGATCTCGCCGCCCAGAACGGTCTTTTCCAGGATCTCGTGGCAGTCCTCGGGCTTGACGTGGATGTACATAATGCCCATGGGCTCGATGTGGACCAGGGGGCCCATCTCGCAGAAGCCGTGGCAGCCGCTCATCTTGACGTGCAGGCTCTTTTCCTCGTCGGTGTCGTGCTTGAGGCCGATGTACACCGGCAGATTCCGGCTTTCGCACTCGGCCCGGAGGTTTTCATAGATCTTCATGGCGCCGCCGGCGATGCAGCCGGTACCGGCGCAGATCAGCACGGAGGGGGTCTCCTTGCTGCGGCGCAGGGCCCGCTGGGCCTCGTTGCGCAGGTCGCAGAACGCGTCGCGGGTGAGCTTCATTGGGCGGCCTCCTCCTTCCGGATCTTCTCCAGCAACTCCAGGGCGCTGGTGGGGGACATTTTGGCGTGAACCTCGCCGTCCACGGTCATCACCGGGGCCAGGCCGCAGGCGCCGAGACAGGCCACCGTCTCCAGGGTGAACATGCCGTCGTCGCTGGTCCTGCGCTTGCCGGACAGGCCCAGATACTCGTAAATGGCGTCGTAAATGGGGCCGGACTTCCGGACGTGGCAGGCGGTTCCGGCGCAGACCTTGATGATGTGCCTGCCCTTGGCCTCCAGGGAGAAGTTTTCATAGAAGGTGGCCACGCTGTATACCTTGGACACGCTGATGCCCAGGCGGTCGGCCACCAACGTCAGGTTGGCCTCGCTGAGATAGTTGTATGCCGCCTGGATATCCTGCAAAATGGCGATGAGGTTCTCCGTCTTGCAGCCATACTGCTCCACAATGGCGGCAGCACGATCAGTTTGGGGGTTCATTCCTTTCCTCCTCTATGTTTCGTTGGAGATTTTCGTTCCAAATCGTTTTTCATTAAACGATTCGTCTAATATTTTATCATATGGGGAAAATTTTCGCAACATGATTTTGTGAAATTTTTCATAATCATGGTAGTTCTTCACAAATAATGAACACAGTGTGCAAGTGTGCGTTTTATATCCCGGCCAGGCTGGCAGATCGACTGCGCTGTGCTTTCAACCTGATCGTGGCGTTGGACTCTCCCGGTCCCGCCATTTTCAGGCAGGAGCGCCTGGGCCTCAACGGAAAGCCCTTCATGATCTATAAGTTCCGGACCATGCGCCTGGACGCGGAGGCCAACGGCCCGCGCTGGGCGGCGGTCTGCGACACGCGCTGCACCCGTTTCGGCCAGTTCCTCCGGCGCACTCGGCTGGATGAGCTGCCCCAGCTGTGGAACATCCTGCGGGGCGACATGAGCCTTGTGGGGCCCAGGCCGGAGCGTGCCTATTTCTATCGGGAGTTTGAGACGTATATGGCGATGAACATCGCCAAAATGCTGTTCCCCCTTCTGACGCTGCCATACCTGACCCGTGTGCTGTCCACGGATTGCTATGGAAGCGTTGTCTATGTCAAGTCCGTCACGACTTATCTGCAGCTGCTGGTGGACTTCGGCTTTGTGCTCTCGGCCACCAAAAGCATCGTCCAGGCCCGGGAGGACAGGGCCCGCCAGGAAAGGATCATGGGGGATGTGCTGCTGGTGATCTTCCTGATGGACGACCGCATCAAGACCGACGAGGATATCCAGCAGATGCTGGGCCTCAGCGTTCTGGCCAGCATCCCCTGCGCCGGCGGGAAAAAGGCGGGGAAATACGGCTGCTGCCGGGCCTATGGCGCCAAGGAGCGCAGGCCCTATCAAGAGAAGAAGCGGGGGGCAAAGGCGAAGTGAACAAGACTGTTTTAACGCTGCTGGGCACGGTCCGGGAATCGTATGACTATGTGCTCATCGACCTTCCGCCGCTGGACAGCGTCATCGACGCGGCGGTGGTGGCCGCCAAGTGCGACGGAGCGATTCTGGTGATCTCCGACCATCAGGTGCGCTGCCACCAGGCGGTGGAGGTCGTGGACCAGCTGAAAAAATGCGGCAGCCGGATCCTGGGTGTCGTGCGCAACAACATCCACGCAAGCAGCAGCGGCTATTATAAGAAGTACTATAAGGACCGCTATTAATAACGTTGGCTTATAGAGCCGCAAAAGCCCTCCCTCTGCCGAACGGCAGAGGGAGGGCTTTCGTGCTTCCCTTCCGCTTGTCTGCTGCAAAAGGACAAAATTCTGCAAAGCTGTACAGCAAACGGCAGGTTTATTCGGAGGAAAATGTGGAGTTTACAACTTGACAGACGGCCCTGAACGTGATAAAGTACACGATACTGGGGTACCAGGCCGCTGCTTGCAGCGAATGGGCCCAAAAGTTTACAAATCCTTCAAACTTTTTATGATATAATGTCCCGAGAGTAAGATTTTTCGGCCCCGCACCTGACAGGAAGGGATGCGCCGGGCCTGGATGATGAAAAAAGCTTTTCCAAGTATCTAAAAAGGTAGTTTCTGCGGTAAAGGAGCGCAGTGTGCTATGTGGATGCCGTCTCTTGATCTGGCGACAGGCCTGTGGGCCCGGATGCGCCGGACTTTGTATACACTTTTTTCCCGGCTCAGCCGGGCTGCCCAGCGCTTTTGGATGAGCCGGGCCTATTTCCCCGTTCTTCTGACCGTGTCTGCGGCGTTCATGGCCGCCGGTGAGCCGGTCTATGGCGTGGCGGCCCTGGGGTGCATCGTCATCTGGCTGCTGGCCGCCTGCCCGGACCTGCTGGCCCCGGTTTGCCCGTTTTTCATGGCCTTTCTCATGTCCTCCCAGTGCTATGGGCAGCTGACGGATTTTCTGCCCTGCGCGGCGCTGGTGCCGCCGCTGCTGGTGGCCCTTCTGTGGCACTTCGCCGTCTGGCCGGTGACCCTGCGGATCGGCCGCAGCGGCCTGGGCCTGGCGCTGGTGTCCATCGCCACTCTGCTGGGGGGCTGCGACGTGATCTCCCGCAAGCAGGCCATGGAGCCTCTGTCCCTGTACTATACCCTGGGCCTGGGCGTGGGGATGCTGGTGCTGTATGTGCTGTTCCGCTCTCACCTGACGGAAAAGCGGTCCTATGACCTGCACCGCCGGTTTGCGGAGATTTTCTGCGCCCTGGGCCTGTGCATGGCCCTGGCGGTGCTGCTGGCCTATGGCAAGGCCTGGCTGGCTGAGGGACACATCGGCGGCGTGCTGTACCTGTCCTACCGCAACTTTGCCACCTCCGTGCTGCTGACGGCCCTGCCCATGCCCTTTTACCTGAGCCTGCGGCACCGGGGCCACCTGGCCACCGCCGCCGTGCTGGCCCTGGCCCTGGCCCTGACGGGCAGCCGCAGCGCCCTGCTGTTCGGCGGCATTCTCCTGACCCTGTGCTGCGTGTACCTGATGCGCAGCGGCGTCATCAGCCGGCGCTGCCTGGTGCTGCTGGCGGCGGCCGCCGGCATCGGCATCCTGGCCCTGGGCCCGGCCCTGCTGGAGTGCGTGCTCCACAGCCGCGTAGGCGAGGACATTCAGGACAGCAACTCCGACCGGCTGCAATTCCTGGTCCGGGCGGCGGACGATTTCCTGCGTCACCCGGTGTTCGGCATCGGCCTGTGCAGCACCCGCAACGCCGACGTATTCACCGGCGTGGAGGGCAGCATGGTGTTCTATCACAACAGTCTGGCCCAGGTCATGGGCAGTATGGGCCTGGTGGGCATCGTGGCCTATGGCCGCCTGCTCCACGACCGCATCGCCCTGCTGCGCCAGGGGAGCCGGGACCCCTTCGTCCGGATCCTGACCCTGTCCTATCTGGGCATGTTCCTGATCTCCCTGTGTAACCCCGGGGAGTTCTGCCCCTTCCCCAACGCCGCCCTGATGGTGATGGTGTTCGCCCAGGCGGAGGAGGCCGTGGGGGATGTGGCCGTTCCGGTGCGGCAGCTGCTGGCCCGCCATCTGGGTGCCCCGGCAGGCTTCCTGCAATTCTGAATCCGATCACCAAAAGGCCGTCCGGCAAAAGCTGGTATGTGGGGGCAATTGTCCCGGCAAAGCAGCTGACGAAGGCGGTCCAGCAAAAAAAGCGGTGCAGAATCCCGTTCTGCACCGCTTTAGCTTGTCAAAAAAGGACGGCTTGCTCCGTTATTTTTTCAGCTTCAGGCCGTCCTTGAAGGCCTCGCCCACGCGCTCCGTGACCCGGTAAAAGCCGTGGGTATAGGGGTCAAAGGCGATGGCGTCCACCCGGGAGATATCCACCTTGCCGTCCGCCATGACCCGCTCGTCGGCGGTGACGTTCACCACCCGGCCGACGCAGAGGCGGACCGCTGCCGCCCCCTTACTCCCCTGCCAGATAAGCTGTGGCGTGGTTCTTGTCCATTCTGTAAGCGCATAACCAGAAAGCCGTGAGGCTTCGGAGGATGTCCGGAGTCTCACGGCTTTTTCTGCGGGGTCAGTCCCGGCAGAAAACGTGGATATCGAAGCTGATGGTCACGTCCAGCGCCGTCAGCGCCGCCAGACGCTCCGCCCCGGACCGGGGCGTTTTCCAATAGTACGGCGTCATCTGGAACAGGGCGTGGATATCCTCCTGACAGGGCAGATGGATCACCGACTCCACATGGCGGATCTCCCGGTACGAAAACCCGGGATAGGGGGTCTGCTTCACCTGGTTGGGGTAGGGCCGGTCATACAGCACCTGCTTCAGCTCCCACAGATGCTTTTCCGACGGCACCACATACACGAAAGCGCCCCCCGGCGACAGCACCCGGTGGAACTCCTCGATGGCCAGGGGGGAAAAGCAGTTCACCAGCAGGTCCACCGCCCCGTCCGCCACCGGCAGATGATACGACGACGCCACGGCGAACTCCACGTCCTTCTCCCGCTTGGCGGCCCGGCGGAGGATGGCCTTGGAGATGTCCGTTCCCGCCATGGTCACGGACCGCCCCGCCCGGGCCAGGGCCCGGTACACCCCGCTGGTGTAGTACCCCTCGCCGCAGCCGGTGTCCAGCACCCGGGGAGCCGGGCCGGTGCGCTCCAGGGCGATGCTGCACAGGGCGTCCCGCAGGGGGGCGTAGTAATCCTTGCTCAGAAAGGCCGCCCGGGCGGCGGCCATGCCCTTGTCGTCGCCGGGCATTTTCGAGTGCATCCGGTTGGCGGGCAGCAGGTGGACATAGCCCTCCCGGGCCAGGTCGAAGCTGTGCCCCGCCGGGCAGGAATAGGCGGAAGGCCCCCTGTCCAGGGGGCCGCCGCAGATGGGACAGCAGAATAAGCTCATGGTCGATTCTCCGTTAGGTGATATAGTCTGGTCAGTCGGACCAAAGCGGTTCCGGGTATTCCACAATGCTGCACGCGTGGCCAAACTGCTTGTACAGATCGCCCACCACCAGGTCCTGGTCGCTGTCTGCCTGGGGGAAGGTGGTAATGGTGTGGGGGAGCACGAAGATGGAGCACTCCACCATCCAGTTTTCCGAAAGGTATTCCACGCGGATGCACTCATCCACCGGTACCTGGGTGGCGGCGTCGCCGTCGATCCGGCGGAACTGGCCCAGGTTCACAGCCCGGGACTCCGCCCGGTAAACCCGGAGGATCTCCGGGCGGTCCTTGAGCAGGGCCTGGGCAAAATCAAAGGCATCCGACCGCAGAGCGCCGATGCAGAACTCGGGATTCCCGGCCACATAGCCTCCATCCAGGGCATTGGCCCGCAAGGAAAAGTAGCTGCGGATAGGCTCGGCGCAAAAGGCGTCGTCCCGGTGGTTGGTGGCGTAGCCGCTTTCCATGCGTCCGAAGTCGCTGGAAAATGCGTCCCAGGCGACGGTCCAGTTCTCACCGGCCCCGGACAGAGTCAGCCGGTGCTCCTCGGAAAAGTCGATGGACTCCAGATTGGCGTCGCTGGTAAAGGACGTCCGGGAGATGTCCCGGCAGGATTTCAGCGCCGTTTTCAGGCCCGCCGTCACCCGGACCGTTCCGTCCGGATATGTCTCCGGCCGGCTGAGGGTGACTTGTATACTGATCCGGGGATACAGGTTGGTGGAGGCCATCCAGCCATAGAGGGTCAGCTCCTGTAGGACCTCCTCCGAACAGCAGACGCTTTCATGGGAGGCCTCCGGGGCGGCGAGGATCGTCCCCATCAGGGTGAAATACTCTGCGGCCAGCGTCCGGATGGCTTCCTGGCCCTCCGCCTCCTCCGCCCACCGGACGGAAACGGTGATGTCCGGATGCTCCACGGCGGCCCGCGCCGTTTCAGGCGGGTCAAATCGCTCCGCCTTTGCCCCGGTGGGGGATTCCAAAGGGTTCTGCCGGGTGGACTGCGCCTTTGCCCCGCATCCGGCCAGCAGCAGGACGCACAGCAGGGCGGCAAAAACGCGGCATAGCATTGCTTTCATACAAACCTCCTTGTTCAGCGCCTGGTTTCTGACGGGAACATCAGAACGGATTCATGGTTGATTCTCTGTCAGGAGTTGCTGTTGAAAAAATACTTGTCTCCCGTCACAATGTATTGATCGTTCATACGAGACAGCGTCAGCGTGTGAGAAATGCGGCTGATCATGCAGCAGGAGGCTCCGTCTACCCGAAGGGCTTCCATCACTTGCAGAGTGACCTGATCGCCCGCCCGGGTTTCCACACCGAAGCGGTAGGGTACGGAACGGCTCCCTGTGACCGGGCCGCTTCTGTCGCACTGCGCAAAGACCTTGGATTCCGTCAGCAGGGTATCCGTGGTGCAGGAGCCATCTGCGTCCCGGCCTGCAATCAAATCGGCACGCATCTGAAAATACTTCTCTATTGCCTGGAGAACGTCACCCTCCGGCAGGTTCTCGGTGGCATATCCGCTGGTATAGCCGCAAATCTCCATTTCATCGGTATCGTCACCGGTGACGATCCATCCGCTGTCCGTCCGGGTTAGGGTCAGGAGTCTTGGATTGCCATAGGCTGTATGGTCCCATTGCTTTTGTCCATCGTCGATGCTGCTGTAGCGCAAGTTATATGTGCCGTCCACCCATACCTGGACGGAATCCGCTGTAAGCTGGGTCAAATCACGCAGTGCTCCTTCAACCTTGATTTTGGGGTAGATGTAGTCAGAGCCTAAAAAGCCGCGCAGGTATGCTTCTCTTACCAGCGCATCGGTGCAGCTGGGGTCGCTTTGAACCGGATTTTCCGGCATAGCCTGCGCCTTGGCCACCAGGAGAAGATAGGCCTGCGCCGCACTCAGAATTTCAGGATCACCGGACTGTCCGTCTGTCCAACGGATACTGGCCGTGACCTGGGCATCTGTCAGAATCTGCCGTGGCTCGGCAGGATCGTCTGTTTTCGTTTGACCCTGTCCGCCCGTTTTGGTGTTCTTCGCCCCGCACCCGGCCAGCAGCAGGACGCACAGCAGGGCAGTGATGATCTGCAAACAGCGCTTTGACATAACCTTCATTCCTTCCGTTTCGGATTTGGATCGGGAGTCTTATGAGCTTTTACAAATCAAGTATACCGCCGCGTGCGCCGCAATTCAATTACAAACCGGTTACAAATGCTGGGAATTTGGTTACAACTTGATGACAGAATTATATAAAAGTTACAGCTCCCCCTGGGGCAGGGTGACGTCGTGGATCCATTTCCCGGTGCGGATGCGCAGGGCGCACAGAGGCACCTTCAGCAGGCTCTCGGCCTGGATGGCCGCGGCCACCAGCCAGTAATTGCTCTTGAACACCAGGGCAAACAGCGCCGTCAGCGGCAGGGCCACCAGCCACTGGGGAGCGATGTCCAGGGCCGCCGACCAGGCCACGTCGCCTCCGGCCCGCAGAACGCCGGTGACGGCGGAGATGGAGTAGGCGTGCAGGGGGATCATCACGAAGGACGTCACCGCCAGGGCGGCGGCAATGGCGGCGGACTGCCCCGCCAGCTTGAACAGCGGGAACACCACCGGCACGAACACCGTAGGCACCAGCGCCAGGGACACCGCCGCCAGCCCGGTCCCCACCAGCAGGGTGAACACCAGCAGTGTCCGGCTCAGGTCCATGACCTCCCGGTGGCTCTGGCCCTGGCCGATGGCCTTGCCGATCATTACCGCCGTGGCAGCGCCCAGGCCGAAGCACACCACCAGGAACAGCCGGTTCAGGTTGCCCATCACGGCGTTGGCCGCCAGCATCTCCACGGAGTTGTCCGTATAGCCCAGGATCACCGTCAGCAGACTGTTGCCCAGGCCCCAGGCCGTCTCGTTGAGGATCACCGGGGTGGAGTATTTCACGAACCGCCGCAGCATCTCCCATCCCGGCCGGAAGAAGGCGGCCAGGTCCAGGGGCAGAATGCGGCTGCGCAGGGCGCACACCAGGCAGATGAGAAACTCCGCCACCCGGGACAGCAGCGTGGCGATGGCCGCGCCCTGGATGCCCAGGGCCGGCAGGCCGCATTTGCCGAAGATCAGCAGATAGTTCATCCCGGTGTTCAGCAGGGTGGACACCCCGAACAGCTTCATGCCGAAGCCGGGGTTCTCGGCGCTGCGCATGGCGCTGACATAGATGGACGAGAGCATATTGAACACATAGGAAAAGCCGATGAGCTTCAGATACGGCGCGCCCAGCACCGACAGCTCATGCTTATTGGACAGCAGGTCCATGATCTGCACCGGCCACAGGAACAGCACCACCGCCAGCACCAGGGTGATGCCGGTGCCCAGCATGGCCGCCACGCCGATGGCCCGGCTGATGCTCTCCATGTCCTTTTTGCCCCAGTATTGGCTCACCAGGATGCCCAAGCCGCTCTGGACCCCGAACACGATGGAGATCAGCAGAAACACCGGCACGTTGGCGGTGGTCACGGCGGCCATCTGGGTGTTGCCCAGCCAGCTGACCATCAGCGTGTCGATGAGGCCCAGAGAAAAGGTAATCAGATTTTGCAGGGCGATGGGACCCGTCAGCCGCCACAGATACCCGTAGAAGCCCGGTCCTCGTTTCAGATATTTCAGCATATGTCACCTCACAGCATAGGAAAACGTTGATTTTTGTGGTCCAGCAGGGCCTGATACAGCCCGTCGATATCCGCCCGGGTGGTCTCCGGGCCGAAGCTGACCCGGATGACCCCGGCGGCGGTCTTTTTGTCCAGGTGCAGGGCCGACACCACATGGCTGGCCTTGCCCCGGTGGCAGGCGGACCCGGCGGAGATGCAGATGCCCTTGGCCCCCAGGTCCGTGACGATGTTGGCGCTGGGGTACCCCACCAGGGACACCGCCAGGATGTGGGGGGCCTCCCCCTGCCCCACCGGCACCACCCCGGGGATGGACAGAAGTTTCTCCCGGCAATAGGCTTTGATGTCCGCCATATGCCGCAGCTTCTCCGTCAGATTCTCCTGCCGCAGGGCCACGGCCCGGGCAAAGCCCGCGATCTGGGCGGTGGCCTCGGTGCCGGACCGCAGGCCCCCCTCCTGGCCGCCGCCGGGCAGCAGGGGCCGCAGATTCCGCAGGGCCGGTGCGGTATACAGAGCGCCGGCGCCCTTGGGCCCGCCGATCTTGTGGGCGGACAGGCTCATCAGGTCCACCCCCCAGCCTACCGGGTCGCAGGGGACCTTCAGAAAGCCCTGCACCGCATCGCAGTGCAGCAGGGCGCGGCTGTTTTTCTCCCGCAGCAGGCGGGCCACCTCCTGCACCGGGAAGATGCAGCCGGTTTCGTTGTTCACCAGCATCATGCTCACCAGCACCGTGTCCTCCCGCAGGGCTTGGGCCACCTGCTCCGCCGTCACATGGCCGGTTTTGTCCGGGGCCAGGTACGTCACCTCGTACCCCTGCTGCTGCAGCAGCTTACACGGCTCCAGCACGGCGCTGTGCTCCACGGCGGTGGTGATGATGTGCCGCCCGGTGTGGCGGCCCTGCCACACGGCGGCGGAGATGGCCCAGTTGTCCGACTCCGTGCCGCAGGAGGTGAAGTGCAGGTTCTCCGGCCGGCACCCCAGGGCCCCGGCGACAACGGCCCGGCCCTCCTCCACCAGAGCCTTGGCCTCCCGGCCCAGGGGATACTGGGAGGAGGGGTTGCCGAACTGCTCCGTCAGCACCTGATACATGGCGTCCGCCACGGGCCGGGGCACCGGCGTGGTGGCTGCGTGATCCAGATAAATCATATGCGTTTCCTCACAAATCCTCCGCCGCCGCTTGCCACCGGCGGCAGAATGCTATATAATAAGACACAAGTCTTATTATTATACCGAATTTACCCGAAAAGTGCAAGGAGAATCCCCATGCGAGCTGCCATTTACACGTTGGGCTGCAAGGTGAACCAGTACGAGACCCAGGCCATGGAGCAGGAGCTGCGCCGCCGGGGCCACGAGCTGGTGGACTTTGAGGACAGTGCCGACGCTTACATCATCAATACCTGTTCCGTTACCGCCGTCAGCGACAAAAAATCCCGCCAGATGATCCGCCGGGCCAGGCGGCGCAGTCCCGGCGCCGTGGTGGCCGCCTGCGGCTGCTATGTCCAGACCCACACTGACGAGGCAAAGACCCTGGGCATCGACCTGATCGGCGGCACCGGAGACCGGATGGCCTTTCTGGACCTGCTGGAGCAGGAGGTCCGAGACCGCACCCCCCGGGTGGCGGTGGACGACTCCCTGCGGCGGCGGAGCTTCGAGGTGCTGCCTGCCGGGGGCCTGGCCGCCCGCACCCGGGCCATGCTGAAGGTGGAGGACGGCTGCGTGAACTTCTGCACCTACTGCATCATCCCCTTTGCCCGGGGTCCGGTGCGCTCCCTGCCCATGGACCAGGCGGTAGCCCAGACCCGCCAGCTTCAGGCCGAGGGCTATCGGGAGCTGGTGTTCACCGGCATCGAGATCTCCTCCTGGGGCCAGGATCTCCACAACGGCACCGGCCTCATCGACCTGATGGAGGCCGTTTCGGCGGCCGCACCCCGACTGCGGCTGCGGCTGGGGAGCCTGGAGCCCCGGACCATCACCGAGGACTTCTGCCGCCGGGCGGCGGCTCTGCCCAACCTGTGCCCCCATTTCCACCTGTCCCTGCAGTCCGGCTGCGACGCCACCCTGCATCGGATGAACCGCCGGTACGACACCGCCCGGTTCCGGCAGTCCGTGGACCTGCTGCGGCGGTACTTTGACCACCCCGCCATCACCACCGACGTGATCTGCGGCTTCCCCCAGGAGACGGAGGAGGAGTTCTCCGCCACCCTGGCGTTTCTGGAGGAGTGCCGCTTCGCGGCCATGCACGTGTTCCCCTACTCCATCCGCCCGGGCACCAAGGCGGCGGATATGCCCCAGGTGCCGGGGCCGGTGAAGGATGAGCGTGCCGCCCGGGCCGGGGCCCTGGCCGCCCGGCTGCACCGGGCCTATCTGGAGGAATGCGTGGGCCGGACCTATCCCGTGCTCTTTGAGCAGCCGGCGGCGGGCCGCTACGGCGGCCATGCGCCCAACTATATGGAGGTGGCCGTGTCCGGCGGTGAGGACCTCCACAACCGGGTGCTGCCGGTGCGCATCACCGGCACCGACGGAGAAATTCTATGGGGGGAGCTGGAATAATGCACCACTTTTTCGCCTATATGGCCCGTATGCGGTATATCGACCGCTGGGCCCTGATGCGCAACAGCTACACCGAGAACATCCAGGAGCACAGCCACCAGGTGGCCATTCTGGCCCACGCCCTGGCGGTGCTGCGCAATGCGTATTTCGGCGGCCAGGTGGACGCCGGAGCCGTGGCCGTGGCGGCCCTGTACCACGACGCCAGCGAGATCCTCACCGGCGACCTGCCCACGCCCATCAAGTATTATAACCCCGACATCCGGGACGCCTATAAGCAGGTGGAGGCCATCGCCTGCCGCAAGCTCGCGGGCATGCTGCCGGAGAAGCTCCGGGACCTGTACGCGGACCTGCTGACCCCGGCGGACCCCCAGGTGGAGGAGCTGGTGAAGGCGGCGGACAAGCTGTCGGCCCACATCAAGTGCCTGGAGGAGGAGAAGGCCGGCAACCACGAGTTCTGCGCCGCCGCCCGCCAGACCCGCCAGGCCCTGGAGGATATGCACCTGCCGGAGGTGGACCTGTTTTTAGAGGAATTCCTGCCCAGCTTCCGCCTGACCCTGGACGAGCTGGAATAATGAGAGGAGAATGCTTATGACACCCCTTTTCTGCGTGGACATCACCGAAAACAGGAACAATGACCGGATCAATGGCCGCGATACGGAGCTGCTGGAGCAGCGGCGGGAGGATTTCCGGGAACAGTTCCTGTGGCAGCAGCTGACGGATCTACTGCGCCAGGCGGAGCTGGACTGCGAAGATCTGTATATGCAGGATTGATATAGAGCCAAAAAATCCCCGGCTGCCTGGCAGCCGGGGATTTTTATGCAATTTGCGGGGCTTTAAGGCTTTACCGGGCGGCTTCCATGCCGGCGATCAGAGCCTTCTTGTTGCCCTCCAGGAAGCGGGCCTTGCGCTCACCCAGCTCGATGCGGATGGCCTCGGTCATCTGCTCCACGGTGGTGACGGGGACCTTCTCCAGGACAGCGCCCAGAATGGCCACGTTGGCGCCCTTGGGATTGCCGATGGACTCGGCAATGGCGTTGGCGTCGCAGTACACCACCTGGATGTCGTCGCGGACAGCCTTGCGGTCGATGATGCTGCTGTTGATCACCAGCACACCGCCGGGCTTGACGTGATCCTCGAACTTATCCAGGGAGGGACGGTTCATGGCCACGATGACGTCGGCCTTGTCCACCAGGGGGGAGGCCACGGGCTCGTCGGACACGATGACGGAGCAGTTGGCGGTACCGCCGCGCATCTCGGGGCCGTAGGAAGGCAGCCAGGAGACGTGCTTGCCGTCCAGCATGCAGGCCATCGCCATGAACTTACCGATCAGGAGCATGCCCTGACCGCCGAAACCGGCGAAAATAAAGGTCTTTTCCATGTTACTTGGCCTCCTTGTCTTTGTAAACACCCAGAGGATAGTAAGGAATCATGTTCTCCTCCAGCCAGGTCATAGCCTCCACGGGAGACATACCCCAGTTGGTGGGGCAGGTGGACAGAACCTCCACCATGCAGAAGCCCTTGCCTTCCTTCTGATAACGGAAAGCCTTGGCAATGGCCTTCTTGGCCTTGACAATATTGGCGGTGTTGTTGACGGCCACGCGCTCGATGTAGTAGGAGCTGGGCACGGCGGCCAGCATCTCGCTCATCTTGATGGGGGCGCCGCACCAGGCCTCGTCACGGCCATAGGGAGAGGTGGTGGTCTTCTGGCCGATCAGGGTGGTGGGGGCCATCTGGCCGCCGGTCATGCCGTAAATGGCGTTGTTGA
>ENA-UOJM01000937-UOJM01000937.1-human-gut-metagenome-genome-assembly--contig:-P116-NODE-937-length-31913-cov-68.972723_pt1 | contig 31913 bp, 28 predicted proteins | sample MGYA00242349_ERZ723896 | MGnify/ENA metagenome assembly ERZ723896 | reverse complement strand
AGCCGCCGAAGCGGTGCTTAAGCCGTAAGGCGGGAATTGTGCGGTGTTGCCCTAAGGTTTTGCAGTACCCCTCTGAACGAAAGGGTGGAGCATGACAATGTTGTGCAAAGATGCAGAGGCAAAAAAACTGGCAATCGGCCTGATGAGCGGTACTTCGGCTGATGGCATTGACGCTGTGCTGGTGGAAATCAGCGGGTGCAGCACCAACACCCACGTGCGCCAGATGGCGTTTGTCACGCTGCCGTTCACCGATGCTGTGCGCAGCCGCATTTTACAGGTGGCGGCAGGGAAATTTGGCGGCAGCGAAGAGCTTTGCCTAATGAACTTTTTGCTGGGCAAGCTCAGCGCAGACGCCTGCCTGGCAGTCTGCGCGCAGGCGGGCGTGGACCCGCGGAATGTTGCCTTTGTGGGTAGCCATGGGCAGACGGTGTTCCATGCCCCGGTGGAGCAGGACTACCTGGGCTACAAAGTGCGCGGCACCCTGCAAATCGGCGAAGCTTCAATGATCGTGGAAGCGCTGGGCTGCCCCGTGGTGAGCGATTTCCGCGTACGGGATATGGCTGCAGGCGGCCTTGGTGCGCCGCTGGTGCCGTATACCGAGTATCTGCTTTACCAGGACCCGCAGCGCAATGTGGCATTGCAGAACATTGGCGGTATTGGCAACATCACGCTTTTGCCCCGCGGTGCGGGCTTGAACGGTGTGCTGGCCTTTGATACCGGGCCGGGCAACATGGTGATCGATGCCCTTGCCGCCCGCATGACGAACGGAAAAGCCCGCTATGATGACGGCGGCAAAATGGCTGCTGCCGCTCAGGTCAACCCCGCCCTGTTAGCCTGGATGATGCAGGACGAATACCTGAAGCGCACCCCGCCCAAAACTACCGGCCGCGAAATGTACGGTGATGCCTATGTGGAACAGCTGCTGAAGAAAGCCAACGAGCTGGATGTGCCGCTGGGGGATGTGCTGGCCACCGCCACCCGCTTTACGGCGGAGTGCATCAGCGCGGGCGTGCGGGATTACTGCCCCGTCAAGCCGGACCGGATGATCGTGGGCGGGGGCGGCAGCATGAACCCCACGCTGCTGGCCCATATTGCCGACTGTCTGCCCGGCTGCGAGGTGATGACCAACGAGCAGCTTGGTTTGGACAGCAACGCGAAGGAGGCCGTGGCCTTTGCCGTGCTGGCGAACGAAGCCATGTACGGCCAGCCTAACAACGCCCCCGGAGCAACCGGTGCTGCACACCCCGTTGTGATGGGTAAAATCAGCCAATAACCGGAAAGGGGGACCATCCATGACCAGCATCGAAATCCGTGTGCGGGACTTGTATGATGATTTGAATGATTCCGAAAAAAAGGCAGCGTCCTTCTTTTTAAGCCATGTGGACAGCGTGTTTGTGCTGCCCATTGCCAAGCTGGCCAAACAAGCCGATACCACTCAGGTGGCCTGGGTGCGGCTGTGCAAGCACATCGGCTTTGACGGCTTGAAGGATATGAAAAAAGCCCTGTTCAACGAGCTGAACGAGACCAACGCTCCCACTGCCCAGCGGGAGAGCAGCGGATTCTTTACTGATATCCGGGACTATAACACCATCACTGAGATGGCGGACGCGGTGAAAACCAGCAGCATCTGCGCTATTGAGGACACAATGAAGCTGCTGGATCCCGCCATTGTGGAGCGTGCTGCGGGGAAAATCATCCAGGCGGACAGTGTGCGGCTGTTCGGAGTGAATGCATCGTCGCTGGTAGCGCAGGACCTGTATTATAAGTTGATCCGCATTGGCAAGTCCGCCTGTTATGCGCAGGATCTGCACATTCAGCTTACTTATGCTGCAACTATGGGGCCAAAGGATGTGGGCATTTTTGTATCCAACTCCGGTACCACCCGCGAGGTGATGGAGTGCCTGCACCTGGCCGCCGCCCGGGGAGGCACCACCATTGCGCTGACCCGGTTCGACAACAGCCCCCTGGCCCAAGCTGCGGACCTGTGTTTGTACACATCATCGCCGGAAATCAGCCACCGCAGCGGTGCAATGAGCAGCCGCATTGCCCAGATGTGCATGGTGGATGTTCTGTTCACCGCTGTTGCCCGCCGCAACTACCGCAAAGTGGAAACCGCCCTGGAAAACAGTTATAAGAGCTGTATGACGCACAGGGTGGAAGCGGAAAACTAAGTAAGGGGCTTTTTCAATTAGGAATTAGCAATGAGAAATTAGGAATTGGAAATAGAGCAGGGCCCGGTGCGGAAATGGCACCGAGCCCTGCTTTTTGAGTGAATAATGTAAAAAATAAAGAATAATGTTGGTGGACCGTGGTGCGGTGTGTCACTCAGAAAATATTGGGTTTGCTGCATTATAAAAAATATGTAAGAAGCAAGGAGATGCTCTGCAGGTAATGTTGACCACTGCGCCGGGGTGCTGCGCCAGGTAGGTAGAAACCAGCTTGTCCAGCACCAGAGCGCGGGCAATCACGCCGTTGTGCATGGCGGCATCCTTGCTGGAAAAGTCAAAGTTATAGTTCAGTTGCTGCACCAGCCGCACGGCGGTGTCATCGTGGATTGCGCCGTGGGTCTGGCTTTCCTTGGCGCGGGCATACAGGGGTTGCAGCATGGGTTCCGGCATACCGGACAGGGTGATTTTTTCCATTTATGATATGAGTTAGAGCATATTAGCTTAAAGGTTGATAAAACGCCTCTTTGCAGGCGGCGGGACTTCTTACAAAAGCGTTATACCATAAAGGAAAGAAGGAGAAAAGTAAACGTTAAAAGAGAATGTTTCTTCATGATTCTTTATAATTGTGCCTTGCTCCGCTTCAAATGGCGGCTTCCTCATTCCTAATGAAAATATATTTCCATTCGCCCGGCCATATGATATAATGTTCCCGTTTTAAAACAAGGATAAGGGGAGAAAGTTATAAAACAATGAAAGACGAGAAAAAACGCGCTCCGGCACAACGGACCTGACAACGGGGCGGCCGCGGGTAGCTGTCCATAAAACAGGTTTCACGAAACAAATAATATGGCAGTTGCCGGACAAGGGTCGCTGACAAAAAGGGGTATGTGCCGTTAAGACACATGCCCCTTTGCTTTGGGTAGCTTGAGCGAACGACAACCACCAGCTCCGCTGGTGGAGTAGAAAGTGCTTTAGCTATAAGATTCGAGCGAAGCGAGATGACAAAGAAATTGTCATCTTAGGAGATGCACTTTGCAACATAGCTCGTTAGAGCGGTAGGGCAGGTAATGCAGATGAAAGATGCTTGCTCGTGGCCCCTTAAGGGGCTTTGCTAGTATTATGCCCTTCTAGGGCTTACTCAAGCCACCGGCTCAGCCGGTGGTTTTGACTTTTTGCTGTTTTAAAGGTTGATTATGGCTGATTTTTTGCCGTCACGCGTCTTTCGGAGGGCGCTTGATGGGATTTGCCGCCCTACTTGAAAAGTGGGCTGAAACAGTCGCTTTGCCAAAGGAAAGTGAGAGCTATGTATTATCCAGAGGATACTGCAAGGAAGATTAGTTCGCGTTCATGCCGAGAGGCTCATAGGTCAGCAACTTTTTCTTCCAAAGGGTCTCCGTTTGGATTACTTCATCAGGGCGTCACGGCCTTTGGCAGGAGCTGCAAAATCGAGAACCGGAAGTGCGTATACCTATCCGGGTAGTCGCAGAGCAGCTCCTTCATCAGCTTGTTGTCGCCGTGCAGTGACTTCACATAGTGCGTCCAGCGCCCCAATAAGCCGCCCTTGCCGTAAGCGGAGCCAACATACTTCCGTCCGTTTTCCCGGTCAACAATGAGGTAGACCACGTTGACGGTGGAAAGCGCCGTGTGCCACGATTCGTATGCCGTGGGATCCTGCACGATCTCCCGAAGCTCTTCATAGGTAAGGATCGCGTTTTCGTATCCGGAAAAGATCTTCTTATCCCGAATGGCCACAATAGGCTTTTCGTTTGTGCCTCTCTGCGCCCAGGCAAGCGCGCTTTTACCCCATTCGATCAAGAGCCTGCTTTCGTATTCCTTCAGCAGGTCAATGCGCTCCAGATTGTAAAACATCCGCTGCCCTTGGAACCAATCCTCCAGTGGGAAATCCTTTGGCTTCGTGTCCTGCGTATCAATAACGCCGCCGCTTACCTTGTAGCAGGCGAAGAACTTTGCCGTCGTACTCTTGTCGCTGATAATACGCACCAATAATCATACCCGTTGCTGAAGGTTTCACTCTGTACGCGGGTGTACTCCTCCACCATGTTCTTGTCATAGCATTTCTTGAATGCCTTGTCACCCAGCGAATGCCGGATCAGCTTTACCCGCTTCGGGTCAAGCCCCACATTTTTAAGCACATCGGAAAAGTTCAAAATCGCCATGGAAGCCCCTCCTTATTTTGTCCTCCATTTCAAATTCTACCACAGATTTTTTCGTTGTAAAGCGCACTTTCCCACCGGCGCAAAATCGCCGCCAGCTCCGGCGTCAGACGTTTGCGGCACTCGTGCCGCAGTTCCTCCGGCACGCCGTAGAATGCCTCAGCGATGCTGCCGGTGATGGCGGCGAGGGTGTCGCTGTCACCGCCGAGAGACACCGCCGTGCGGAGAGCATCCTCAAAATCTATGCTTTCCAGAAACGCAGTGATAGCCTGCGGCACGGTTTCCTGGCAGCTCTCTACATGATGGTAGATGGGACGAATTTCGTCGCAGGTTCGGCTGAGGTCGTAGCCGAATTCGCGCTCCACATACGCTTTGATTTCCGCTTTGTCGTGACCCGTGCGGGCGAGAAAGATGGCCGCAGCGACAGCCTGCGCGCCCTTGATGCCCTCCGGGTGGTCGTGGGTCACCTCGGCGGTGAGCCGCGCCAGATGCAGCGTTTCCGCCATATCTGTTGCCAGCCATGCGGCGGGAGACACCCGCATGGCACTGCCGTTGCCGTAGCTTTGGTAGGGCTGCGGGTCATCCTCATAGAGCCAGCCGCCAAAATGGGTGCCATAGCCCCGGTCAGGGTAGGCGCGGCCTAGCTGCTGCATCTCCCGCACCAGTGCCGCTTTGATGGCGGTATCGCCTTGCCCACGGCTGCTGAGCAGCGCCTTCGCCACCGCCAGCGTCATCACCGTGTCGTCGGTGAAGTCGGAACGGCGGCTGAACAGGGGGAAATTCTTCGCCTTATAGTTGTTGCAGTCGAACTCGTAGGGGCTGCCCACGATGTCTCCCAAAATCGCTCCGTACATATGCTTACCTCCCTCTTTTCTGCACGTCCTTGTCGATGCGGCGCTTCCAGTCGGCGCTGAGAGGCCGGGCGGCGCGGACGCTGCACACCGCCTCGCTGATGACCTCATAGTTCAGCGCCGTGCCCGCCTCGTCGCACTTGTAGTTCACTGCACGATCAGCGCCAATGCCGAAGCATGCCGCCTCCTTGGCTGCGTCGATATTTGCGCCGAGGAACAAAAACTCCCAGCCGTACTTCTCCTTCTGCCGTTCAATCATGCGGCGCACACGCTCGTAATCGTAGCGGCGGCTGGCGTTTTCGTAGCCGTCGGTGGTGATGATGAACATCGTCTTCTCCGGCACATCCTCCCGGCGGGCGTACTTGTGGATGTTGCCGATGTGATGGATGGCGCCGCCCACGGCATCCAGCAACGCCGTGCAGCCGCAGGTGAAATACTCCTTTTCCGTCAGGGGCGGCACCTCGCTCAGCGGCAGGCGGTCATGGATGACCGTGCTGTCGTTGGCGAAAAGCACCGTGGAGACCAGCGCCTCCCCCGCTTCCCGCTTCTGCTTTTCGATCATGGAGTTGAAGCCTCCGATGGTGTCCGTTTCCAGCCCCGCCATAGAGCCGCTGCGATCCAAAATAAAAACCAATTCCGTCATAAGGAAAACCCTCCTTCGTTTGTCTGTGCTCACATTGTAGCGCATCCGAAGGAGGGTTTGGTCGCCTGCGGGGCGACATTTATGTTACATTTTTGCAGCTTTACAGTTTCCCCAGCCGCTCCAACCGGGACTCGATCGCGCCGGAGGTACGGCCAAAGTGCGTACAGAGGTCTTTCTTTTTCATACCGCCGTCGAACAAGCGACATAGCTCATCGTCCAGTTCCTCCGTCCAAGGTTTTCCATTGTTTTCGGGCAGCGGTTTTTTCCGTCTGCGGGATAGTTCCTCCACGGCGCAGTGCAGCGCCCGCACGATCTCTCCTTTGTTGCACACGTGGTCATCCGGCAGCACCTCCCCCGTCAAGGGGTCAACACCGTCCGCCAAAACCGTCAGCAGTTCTTTTGCCCGTTGCACATCCATGATGCTTCACCTCTTCTTTATTTTTTTAGACGGCTCTCCCACTCGGCTTCTTTGAAGCCGACCAGCACGAAGTCATTGCCCACCAGCAGCGGGCGCCTGACCAGCATCCCGTCTGCTGCAAGGAGCTTCAGCATCTCGTCCTCGTTCATGGTGGGGAGCTTATCCTTCAACGCCATGGATTTATAGAGGAGGCCACTTGTGTTGAAGAATTTCTTGAGCGGCAGCCCGCTGCGCCGGTGCCACGCAGACAGCTCCTCATAAGTGGGATTTTCCATTTTGATGTCTCGGAATGCATAAGAAATGCCGTTCTCGTCCAGCCACTTCTGCGCCTTCTGGCAGGTGGTGCATTTGGGGTAGCAGATAAAAGTCATGGTGTTACGCTCCTGATAGTCTTTATGTAGTTGGTCACCTCGCACTTACAATTCAGCCAGAACATACTCTTTCAGCACATCTCGCATTTTCACAACGAGGTCAATGGATTTATTCATAAGCTCCGGATAGTTTTCCTGATTTTTGAAATCCAATCCCTTGATATATGTGCAAATCAGAGAGGATTTTTTGTTGTCCAGCCTCTCCCATGACAGCGCCATTCCCATCGCCGCTTCTATTTCTGTCTTGTGCTGTTTCATATAGTCAAAGCGTTCCTTGTTGTCAGCAATCCACAGCCCAACTCTTATCTTATGCTCTTTGTTGACCAAGTCGATTGAAATTTGACATTCCGATGAACCAACTGCAACAGAATACCAATGATCCGTGGTCGCTTTACGCTTGTTAAAAGGCTTGCCGCGCTGCTCAAGAATATCGTTGAACTGCGTCCAAAACTCCAATCTGCAGCCCTGAGACTCGTTCATCCCCTTATCCTGTGAAATGCGTTTCACAATTTTTGCAAAATCGTTGGGTTGCTCAATAATCTTAAATTGCGGTGCAGGCTCTGAATCGCCTATCTTGTAGGCATGGATCTCTATCAAGAAAAAGGAAATGCTATCATCTGTGTGTTTGTTGAGCCACTCGATGGCGCTTGCGTGTTCATCACGCGCGGCAGCAACTACCCACACAACAACAGAAGCGTCAAGACCGGATGCATAGGTCAATATTTTCCCTAAGTGGTCATGGTTGGTCTGTTCAAGCTGATTTTCAATGAGCACGACTTTCCCTGTGATCTCATCTCTGCATAGAATATCGCAACGATAACTACCAACAAGCCTTTCTGTTTCAATATCCGTTAGCGACAAGTTAAGTACATTTCCAAGCTCTTGAATGTTCTCTTCCGCAGCAAGCCACTTTGAAAAATCATATTGTTCATGCAGCCAGACTTTTCTTATATCGACCTCGTGCAGTTTTCCAAGTTTCATTTTTCTTTTTCTCCCTTTACGTCTATGCCCCCAGCAAACTCTGGTCAAACGCGAACAGTGCCTCGTTGATCTTGAAAATGTCATAGTCCCGCTGCATGATGAAATACTCGATGATGACATCAAACTTGCTGCTGGGGCTGAGGGCGTAGCCCGCGCGGGCGATGAGGTCGCGGGTCTCCGGCAGACTCAGCTCCAGCGCAATGGCGAAGGCCACCGCCGTGGGCTTGGAGGGCCTGTAGTCCGGGTTGTTGCGGATCTTCGAGAACAGCTTGCGGTCTACGTTGGCCTTCTTGTAGACCTCTGCGTCCTTTTTTCCGCTGCGGTCGATGAGCCTCAACAGCGTCTCCGAAAATCCGGCGTCCAGATGCGCAAGCGCCTCGTCTAGCCCAGAGGCCGCCATGGGCGCGTCCTCGTAGGCGGTCAGCATCCGGCTTTCGACGACGCCCATCCGGCGCGTCCGCTCCCGTCGGGAATCGGTGTGGGCATCCACATAGTGGTCGTCGATGTAGGCAGCGATGCCCGCGAACAGCTTGTTGCCGATCTGGTACGCTGCGCGGTCGAAAATGACAATGTACACCGTCATGTCGTTCTCTGCGAGGAATTCACTGATGGTGTCCACCGCCACGCGGAGCGTCTGATCCTTGGGATAGCCGAAAACACCGGAGGAGATCAGCGGAAAGGCGACCGTTTCGCAGCCGTGCTTCTTCGCCAGCGCAAGGCTTGAGCGATAGCAGGAGGCGAGTTGTTCCCGCTCACCGTACTTACCGCCGTTCCACACGGGGCCCACGGTGTGGATCACATATTTGCACGGCAGGCGGTACGCGCCGGTGATCTTGGCCTCGCCAGTCCGGCAGCTGCCCAGCGTCCGGCACTCTTGGAGCAGCTCCGGCCCCGCCGCACGGTGGATGCAGCCATCCACGCCGCCTCCGCCCAGTAGAGATTCCTTCGCCGCGTTGACGATGGCATCCACGCTCATTTTCGTAATATCGTTTCGAACGATGATAAGGGGCATGATACTCACCTCTGCGTAATCATTATTTAAATTCATTGTAGCAAAACAAAACCGGTTTCACAATGGGTAAACCGTTTCAAGTGATCTTCTCTAAGGGCTTGGGACTATCCAAAAAATGAAAACAGGGCGTTTCAGCGGTCAGCCGGAACGCTCTATTTTTCGGTGTGGGTACTCACCAGATTTGCTTGCTGCACTGCAAGAAAATCCCGGTCAACCCACGCCGTTTTTCGCAAGTGTAGCTACACTTGCTGTGCTTGCTCTTCCTCTATAGCAATTTTCAAAAATAAGGCGAATAGCCGCAGGAATGGAACCAGCCTGAGCAGTCAGAAGACGAAACTGTCTGAAAAGCACATTGTATCGCGTTCGGAAGAGCATCCAGGGTCCTCGCCTTGAATTTACGAAGGAAAGACTTCACCGTCGACCAGAGCTTTTCAATAGGATTCAGATCAGGACTATACGGTGGAAGATAGATGTATCGAATCCCCGAGCTGTCCAGCAAATTTTTTACTGCCTTTGCATGGTGCGACTTCATATTATCCATAACCCACCTAATATTTCTGAGCAGCGCACCGCAGTCTGCCACCATTATTCTTTATTCATTGTTATTTATTTTTTAAGCCAATCAGCAAAAAGCAGGGCCCGGTACGGAGTTTGCACCGGGTCCTGCCTTATTTCATTTACTCATTGCTAATTACTAATCGTTTTACGTCGTTTTGCCTTGCCGCACCAACAGGCTTATCCTTCCAACCCAAATCCATACTCATAATAATTTCCCGCAGCATCGCGGTAAGCATAGGCTTTGCCGTTCTCGTCTTTGAGGGAATCGGGCATATAGCGATCTTTGTCGTAACCGGGCACATCGTTGGGGCTGATGCAAACGCCGTCGGCGTTCACGGCCAGCACGGCATCCCCGCGGGGCAGGGTGAGGGGCAGCTTGCCGGTGGGGGCAAAACAGCCAAAAATAACATCCAGCGTAGCAGAATGGTAGGTGTCAAACCCGGCCAGCAGCACATCGCACAACGGCTCTACATTGCCCAGCTGCCAGGCCAGCGTTATGTTCACATTGGTGATGACCTTGCCGCCGTTTGCGTGTACCGATGCGGCAATCTCAGCCAGCCGTTTTCCCCCATGCAGCGTGGTTTCTGTGTGGGTGTCGGTCATCGGCTTGCCGTTCGCATCTACATTGCAGACCGTCTTGTCCTCACAGATATCCAGTTCCAGATAGCCGGGGGTGGCGTTAAAATATTCGCCGGAGGAGGGAGAGACAAACAGCAGGGCAAAATCCGCCTGGGCGGGGTCATCCACCAGGGTGCAGGTATTGGCCAGCTCTTTGCGCAGCGCGGCAGTGGAATCCGCGGCGTGCTTGGCGTTTTTCAAAAATGCTTCGGCATAGATTTTTTTGTTCGCGCGCTTGTCGGCGGTCAGGGGCAGGGTACCGTCATTTTTCAACAGCACCACGCTGCGGCGATGGGCATCCGCGGCGGCTTCCCAATCGCTGGGGGTGGCCACAATGCGTGCGGCTTCGTCCGGGTCGCGGTAGGGGTTCTCAAACATTCCCAGGGCAAACAGTTCCGTCAGGGTGCGGGCCACGGCACGGTCCAGTGCTTCATCCGTCAGGGTTAGTTCCTCTTTGGCAAAGCCTTCCGGAAGGGGGTGGGTTTCATAATAACCATTTTTGCCGCGGTTGTAGGCTTCCATGCCGGCTTCGTTATCAAACAGGCCGCTGATGATATCCACGCCTGCATTGGCCACGGCAAAGCCGATGCGCTCCGGCACATCCAGCATCTCAACGCCCCAGGCCATGTTGTGGGCAATGCCGGTATCGGAGTTGATGTAGCCGTCAAAACCCATCTGACCGCGCAGCATGGTATCGATAAAATACTTGTTGTAGGCGAAGCCATAAGGTTTCATTTCCACGGTATGGCCTGCTAGATCATGCTGCACCGCACTTTTTGCTGCTGCGGGCTTAGAATAATACGGCATAATGGAAGAAGTTCCCGCCTTGACGGCCGCGGCAAACGGCGGCAGGTGGTAGGTTTCCAGGCTGCCGGGGGTGGCGTACACGTTCCACTGGCCCGCAGCGTAATGGGGGTCAAAGCCATTTTCGCGCGCGCCGCCGCCCGGGAAGTGTTTGGTCGTTACCGCAACGCCATCCTCGGTCACACCATGGTCGCTGCCCTGAATACGGGGGATAATATGGGCCATAATCTCGCTGATCAGGGCCGGATCCTCGCCAAAAGTACCGTAGGTACGCTGCCAGCGCGGGTCGGTCACAGCGTCCGCCATGTACATATAGCCTTTGCGCAGGCCGCAGGCGTTCCATTCGCGGCGGATGGTATCGGCAAACTTGTCCACAAGATCAATTTTGCTGCCCTTAACGGCGGCGGCAATGCCCAAGGTACCGGGCCAGGTTGCCAGCACGCCGCCCGCATCGTTCATTCCGAACACCAGCTCGCCATTCTCGTTGCGGGAGTTGGACGCCGCTGCCACAGGGATAAAGTGCTCGCACTCCTCGCACACTGCATCCGCCTGGTTCATCCAATCAGCCAAATCGGCGGGGGTGGCGTTGGCACGCAGGATAACATGGCGGTTGAACCAGTCTTTGAGCAGGGGAGAGGTGCCGGGCAAGTACTGCTCGCCGAAAATTGTCTTGCCGCGGAATTCGCCCTCATCCAGAATGCCTGTCTCGTCAGTCTTTTTCTCAATATCTTTATATAGGTCCGCCATGGGGCCGGTGATGGGGTACTTGGCCATCCGCCAGTCCGAAATGAACAGCTGGGCGATCTTTTCCTTCACGCTCAACGTTTTAACGTAAGCCGCTGCGCGCTCGGCCGGGCTGTTGCGCCAGTCGTTGACGGGGGACAGCGTTCCGGTGCCGTCAATATCCTTGAAGGTCAGGCCGTCCTGTTCCAACACCCTGCGGTTAACGGTGGACACTACCGGCCCATTGAGGTTGCGGTAAATCTTGATGTTGTCAGATGCTTTTGGCATGGAGAGCTCCTTTCGGTATTGCCCTAATTTCCAATAGAATCCAAGATCGCGGGCACACCGCAAAAGGATGTGCCCGCGTAGGAGAGGAGGTGTTGAACTGTTAAAGGCAGGAAATGTTATTTATCGCCCTTGGGCAACACCGCACAATTCCCGCCTGACGGCTTAAGCACCGCTCCGGCGGCTGCGGCACGGCATCTGCATTGCCAAAATGCTCGATAATACACAAAGTATTATCTGCGCTTTTGGTTTAGCAGCTGCCGTGCCTCGCTCGCCGTATCGGCACTTAGAATTGTGCGGTATTGCCCTTGTAATCTACCGGCAGGCTGGTCCAGCGTGCGCGGAAGTGGAAAGCGGCATCCTTGGGCTGGCGCTGGCGGGTGAAAATACCCTTTTTGTTGCCGTTGGCACGCATAATGCCTTCGGTGGTCTGGAAGTCGGCAAAGTTCCACACCAGTTCGCCCTGCACAAAGTCGTAACTGTCAAACACATTGTGGTTCATATCCAGGTACTCGTTCTGGTACTCCTGGCTCCACATCACGCTGGGCAGTTTGTGCTCGCTGGGCATGGTGTCAGCGCCGTACTCGGTAAAGATCATCGGGCGGCCGTTCAAAACCTGTGCCCAGCCGTCCATCTCTTTGCGGAACGCCGTCTCGGCGTCCACAATGCACATGCCGCCCATCACATACCAGCCGTAATAACGGTTCAGGCTGATGAAATCCGCAAACTGCTGGCCCTTGCTGTTGTTGGGCAGGCTCATCATCACGATGGCATAGGTGCGGGGGCGTTTCTGGGGGTCAAGCTCGTGGGCCAGGTCAAACAGCGGCTTAAAGTATGCTTCGGTACCCTCGCTGGTGCACTGGGGTTCGTTTAGGATGCTCCATGCGATGACCGATGCGTGGTTCTTGTCGCGGGTGATCATATCGGTCAGGGCAGCCTTGTGGTTTTCCAGCAGCTTGGGGGTGGTTTTCTTTTCAAAGTAGCCCACCTTTTTGCCGTTGCCCTGGTTGGCAGCCAGGAAATTCATCGTGCTCTGCATAAAGCCGACGGCAGGCACTTCGTCAATGATCAAAAAGCCCTCTTCGTCTGCCATCTGGTACAGTTCTTCGGCATAGGGGTAGTGGCTGGTGCGGAAGCAGTTTGCGCCGATCCACTTCATCAGCTCGTAATCGCGCTTGACGGTAGCCAGGTCCAGGCCGCGGCCGCGGATGTCGGAATCTTCGTGCTTGCCAAAACCGCGCAGATACACCGGTTTGCCGTTGAGCAGGAAGTGGCCATCCTTAACTTCAAAGGTACGGATGCCGATCTTGTCAAAATATTCATCGATCACGGCGTGGCCATCGGTAATGCGGATGACGAAGTTGTACAGGTAAGCGGTGTGCACATTCCACAGCTTAGCATTGGTGATTTTCAAAGTGCCGGTTTTGCCGCTGGCTTCGGCCACCTTGGTGGTGCCATCCAGCACTTCCACCGTCACATCATGGCTGCCATTCGTGGTTACGGTATAGTCTACCTCGGCACCGCCGTCCACCAGGCGGTGGGTCACCTCAAAATCCAGAACACGCTCTTTGGGCAAGGCCAGCAGCTTGACCGGGCGGTGGATACCCGCGTAATTGTAGAAATCAAAGTACGGTGCCGCAACCTTTTTTCCGTTAGAAAGGGTGTTGGTCTGGCCTGCGGGCAGCATGTACTCGTTCAGTTCGTTGTTGGCCAACACAGTCAGCTTGTTGTACTGGTTGTACCGCACAATCTCGGTCACGTTGGCATCAAAGGGTAAAAAGCCGCCCTCATGGTTGACAACTTCCACGCCGTTCACAAACACGCGGGCGCGGTGGGTGACAGAACCGAAGCGGATGGCAACATCCTTGCCGCTCCATTCACCCGGAACAAAGAAATCGGTTTCGTACCAGAAATCGCCGCAGTATTCGCGGGACTCCTTATCGGTAAAGAAATCGCAGAACGAAGCCGGGACCGGCATCGAGATGGGTTTGGGCAGTCCGACATCCCAGCCGGCATCCATACCGTTGCTTTCGGGGTCGAACTCAAAGCGCCACATGCCATCCAGGCTGATAACTCGGCGTGCAGCGGAAGCGCAGGGGTACAGCAAAGATTTATTTTCCATAGCGTTGTTTCTCCTTGTTTCAATAAAATGAATGTTTTGCTCCAATAATTTTTCCGGGAATGTGGGGCCATTCGTTCAGTTTGGGTGGGGTTGGATACCAGACTGGGTGAAGTGTTTCCCTGAAATACGTTGGGCTTGCCTCATGTTGGTTCCGTGTTTTACAAAGGGCAACACCGCATAATTCTAAGTGCCGATACGGCGAGCGAGGTGCGGCAGATGCTAAGCCAAAAGCGCAGATAATACTGGATGTCTTATCGAGCATTTTGGCAACGCAGATGCCGTGCCGTAGCCGCCGGAGCGGTGCTTAAGCCGCAAGGCGGGAATTGTGCGGTGTTGCCAAAGGTTTTTGCGGTTCGGAAGTTGTTCGATGATTCTATTATCACATAAAACCGCCGGTATCGTTAGTAGATTTTTTGGGAAAACCCGCAAAATCTGCGAATAATTGTGGTGCCTGCCATTCGGCCCGGCCTGGGGACCGCACCACCATCGTAGAGTACGGCATGATACAATTTTGAAAGCTGCAATGCAGATAGGCCCACGGGACGATGGCAAGCATCGTCCCCTCACAAATCAGCTTCATGTTTCATCGCATACTTTCAGCACACAACAAACTTAATATTTTTGAGCGGCGCACCGCGCCGCTCTCCACCACCATTATTCTTTATTCATTATTATTTATTCTTTTAAGTAAAGCGTCCGTCTTACCTTATAATTGCTATAATTGCTAATTTCTCATTCCTCATTTCTAATCGCAAACCCTCCCTGCTCATCGCTTTCCCCTGCATAATTTATGCTCCGATTTTCCTGTTTTACCTGTAAAATTTACTAACGCCATTCTTCCTGAACGTTCATAATATAGACACAAAGTTGCGGAACTGCGGTGAACAGTGTGGGGCTGGGTGCCGGAACGTTCCAGACAAGCGGAGGAAGAAATTCCATAAAGTGTACCTGAACAGGCCGCATTTTCAGCCTTTCAGATACACCCCAAGTAAGGAGAAAAGAAATGGCTAAGACAAGAACCCTGCCCGACAAGTATTATGACAAGGATTACGAAACAAACGGCATCCACCGTGTACCCCTGTGGCGCATTGCAGGCTTTGCGCTCAACAACACCGCAACCAACCTTTACCTGATGTTCATGAACTATGTCAGTTTTTATCTACTGGGCTTTGTTGGCGTTGGCATGGTTATGGCATCCAGCTTTACCATGGCTATGCGTATCTGGGACGGCGTAACTGACCCGTTCATTGGCTACATGGTGGATAAAACCAACGGCAAGTTCGGCAAAAACCGCCCGTTCATGGTCATTGGCAACATCATTCTGGCGGCTTCCAGCTTTATCATGTTCCACTTTACCCACAAACTGCCGGAAGGCCCCGCCCGCTTTATTTTCTTTGTTGTGTTCTGCTGCATTTATTACCTGGGCTACACCTGCCAGTGCGTTGTTACCAAGAGCGCTCAGAGCTGCATGACCAACGATCCCAAACAGCGCCCCATGTTCGCTTCTTTCGATGGCGTGTTCAATACCATCCTGTTTACGGTGCTGGCTATTGTTGTTGCCAACATTGCCAACAAGTATGCTGATGTTGGCAACTATACCTCTACCCAGTTCTTCCATGAATTCTGGATGATGACCGCCATTATGTCCGCCATCTTTACCGTGATCGCCGTCATCTCCATTGCACCCAAAGACCGCCCGGAATTCTTTGGCACTGGCAAACCCATCAAGGTCGGCCTGAAAGACTATTGGGATACCCTGAAAAACAACCGCGCTATCCAGATGCTGGTGCTGTCCGCCTCTACGGATAAGCTCGGCTCCACTGCCAAAACCAGCGCTGTTGCCGTTGCTATGTTTGCCTGCATTGCCGGTTCCATCAAACTGCAGGGCAGCGTGACCGCCGTTACCACCATCCCCAGCGTCATCCTCACCTTCCTGGTTATCTCCATCGTTGCCACCCGCTTTGGCCAGAAAAAAGCCCTGGTCATTGGCTCCATCGGCGGCATTATCTGCAACGTTATCCTGTCCGCCCTGTGGATTGTTGGCGACCCCACAACAATGACCAGCAACCCCGAAACCGGTGCATTGAACTGGGGCCCCTTCCTGATCATCTATGTTGTGTTCAGCATCCTGTATGCCGGCTGCCAGGGTATTTCCGGCAATATCGTAATTCCCATGACCGCCGACTGTGCCGACTATGAAGTATACCGCTCCGGCAAGTATGTTCCCGGTCTGATGGGCACCCTGTTCAGCTTTGTGGACAAGATGATTTCCTCTTTCGCTCCCATGATCGCCGGTCTGGTGTTTGCTGCCTGCGGCTTTACCGACCACAACCCAAGCGTGGGCGATATCGTTACCCCGCAGCTGCGTGTTGGCGTTGTGTTCCTGGCATACGGCCTGATCACCATCGGTTTGATCTGCAACCTGATTGCCATGAAGTTCTATCCGCTGAGCAAAGAAAAGATGGCCGAGATCCAGGACGAGATTGTCAAGATCAAGGCAAAGGCTATGGCCGAAGCATAACCCCAAACCGAACCACATTCCCCGCGGGGCCGCCCGTCCATCGGGCGCACCCGTTGTTACAGTGAGGTACCTGCATTGGAAAAGCAAATGGAAATGGCTTCCGAAACCACCCAGAACTCTGCACTGCGCACCGATGAAGCTGCTGGCCACGGCCCCCTGTGGCGGCTGATTGACTGCGCTGTGACCGTCCACGCTAACCGGGCCAAAGTGCCGGTGAACCGCAAGGCCTACCTGCGGTGGTGCCTTCTTGGGGTATTTGGCGCCCAGCGCTTTTATGCAAAACAGTGGAAGATGGGCTTGCTCTACCTGGTCACCTGCTGGAGCGGATTTTCTATTGCCATGACAATGATCGACGCAATGATCGCCGTGCCGATGAAACCGGACGAAAACGGCATCATTTACCTGTAAAAACCTCCTCCCTCCGCCGCCCCGCAGGCTGCTGTTTGCCTGCGGGGCTTGCTGTGGATTCAGGAAAACAGCGCATGTTGGCAAAATTTCAGGGTAGTACCTGCACAATATGCCGAAAAGCAGCTATTGCTTTTGGCTATTATTTCCGGCAAAATTTCTTTCAATTTCCGCGCAGACATGTTAAACTAGAAGCAGTAAAGTCACACTTTTTAACGCCGATACGGCACACAAGAAAGGCGACCCGCCATGGACCAGATCGTTCAGCTGTTGTTCAACCCTAACCACCAGGCCCCCAGCCCGCTTGTGTTGGCGGTGTTGGTAGCGCTTGCCGTGGGCATGCCGCCCATCATGCGTTACCTGGCCGGGAAAAGCAACAACGATAACACGCGGGGCAAAAAATAACCCCTTTACCCGGTGGGCACGCGGCAGCGCCGCCCGCCGCTGAGAAAACGAGGTGCCTGATGCAAGCAGATTTACTGGACGTTCTGACCCGGCTGGCCTCCGCCAGCAACATCCGCTGCATGCGGGTAACGCCGCCCTTTGATGGGCTGGACCAGTTTGATTACGGCCTGCGCAAAGCGCTGGACCCCTATTTTGACTGGCAGGAATTCGGCAGCCTGTTGCTGCAAAGCACCCCGCCCAACACGCTGCTGTTTGCCGAAGGCACCTTTGAATTGCAGTTTGCGCTGTTCCGCATTCCAGACGAAGAAAACGCTGTGTTCATGATCGGCCCGTGGGCCACCGCCGAGCGCAGCGAAAAATCCCGCAGCTGGGCACGCCGTCACATTGGTGAGAAAGGCGATGACGCTGTACAGAGCTACTATAACGGGGTGCGGATTCTGTCGGGCAGCGGTTTCCAGGCTTCCATCGTGGCAGTTGTTTCCATGATGTTCCCCAAAGAGGAATTCCACCTGGACCAGCAGAAAGAGTTTCTGCCGTTCCATTTTACCACTGACCTGCGCTATTTTACCGAACCGGAGTTCCAGCGGGAGATCCCGATCCAGATGCTTGAACAGCGCTATGCCAACGAAAATGCCATCTGGGACGCGGCGGCTTGCGGCAACACCGAAGCTGCGCTGAAAGCCTGCCAGCAAATGGCACGCTTTACCTATGGCGGACGTTTTTTCGGCTCACTGTACCAGACCAAGATCATGCTGACCGTAATGAACACTCTGCTGCGCAAAGCCATTGAGCGCAGCAACATCCACCCGTATTACATTGACGAGATTTCCTCCCGTTATGCCCTGATGATCGAAAACATGGTGGACGAGGAAAGCTGGCCGCTGGTGCAGACAATGGTAAAAGAGTACTGCGCATATGTGCGGCGGTATTCTTTGCAGCAATATTCACCGCTGGTGCGAAAGGTCATCAATACGATCAACCTGAACTTGTCGGACCAGCTTTCGCCCAAAAGCCTGGCCGCTATGTACTATATCAGCCCATCGTACCTCTCCAGCCTGTTCAAGCAGGATACCGGAACCACCCTGACAGATTTTATCAACACGCAGCGCATCCAGCGTGCGGCCAATCTGTTGAGCACCACCGAGCAGAATATCTCGGTGGTGGCGGAGCAGGTGGGCATCCTGGATGTGAACTATTTTACCAAGATGTTCAAAAAGTCGATGGGCAGCACCCCCACCCAGTACCGCCGCCAGAGCCGCGCACGGTAATCCCAGAAAATAAAAGAACTACAAAAAGCCCATACCGAAAAGCAGAGACAGGGAAATCCCGCTTTTCCGGTATGGGCTTTGCCATAGGGAAAGGTGCAAGTAGGAGGTTATTGTGCAGAGAAGAAAAGCTTGAACAAGTAAAAAATGAGGAAAAGAGAAAATACAATGACAAAAATCAGTCCAGCACCAGCGCGCAGGAAGCACCAGGCAGCGCAAGGCTGGCGGTTTCGGTAGGGGCGCGGTGGGGCAAGGGTGAACAATAGTAACAATGCACCGCGCCCTCTCGTTGGCAGGCAGCCAACAGATACAGGGTGCCCGGCACCGCGCACAGCGCCCGCGGCCAATCGCCGGTGGGCCATTCGCAAAGGAAATGGCGGGTCGGGCCGCTGCGCTGCCACGCCGAGATGGTGTTGGGCCCGCGGTTGCTGACAAACAGGGTGCCATCCGCCGTGGCGCAGGCACCACCCGGCCAGCTGCGCGGCTTGGGCACAGTGCTGGCCTGCACAGTGGAAACGGTGCAGCCGTCATGGTTCAGCACCCGCATGTGGCCGTCCAGCTCATACACACAGTCCAGCATGCCGTCCCCGGCATCCAACACCTGGCGCGGGCCGCTGCCGGTGGGCTGGGGCAGAATCTTTACGCTGCCGGTGGGCAGATTATTTTCCAACGCAAGGCGGTACAGGCGGCTGTTGCCCAAATCCGCCAGGAATAACGCGTGCCCCACAGACTGCACCCAGTGGGCGTTGGCCCCTGCGGGCTGGAATTGCCACAAAATGCGAGTCAGGGCACTATCCACAGCAAAATACAGGCCGTTTTCAAAGCAGCTGCCGTAAATCACATCGCCGCAGGCATACAGATGGCACAAGCTGCGGCCGGTAGGAATTTCAATGCGGGCGATCTCGCGCAGGGTCGTGCCGTCCAGCACATAGGCGGTCACATCCGCGCCATCCCCGCGTTCCGATGCGGCATAAATCCAACCATTTTGCCCCCGGCAGCAAAAGCTGGGGGCACGGCCATGCCGCAGGGTAGATAAAGTTTCCAGCGTTCCGTCCGCCGTTAAGCGGCACACCGCCAGATCATCGCACCCCGGCGCACCATAGCCGGAAAATAAAAGAGTGTGGGCCATTGGGAACCTCCGGGAAAAGTTAGGAGCCAGGAAGCAGGGGGAGAAGTTAGGGCAATACCGCATAATTCTAAGTGCCGATACGACGAGCGAGGTACGGCAGATGCTAAGCCAAAAGCGCAGATAATACTGGATGCTGCAAAGGTGAGCGCCGCCAGTGGCGGAAACAGCGAACCGAAGCAGGGGCAGCGGTCGCAGAGTGCGAGGGGCTTTTGCCCCCGAAGCACGATGCGGGTACCGCAACCCGACATTATCGAGCATTTTGGCAACGCAGATGCCGTGCCGCAGCCGCCGGAGCGGTGCTTAAGCCGTCAGGCGGGAATTATGCGGTATTGCCCTAATTTTCCAAAAGTTCTTTCATCGCTCTTCCCAGCGCATCGTTCCAGAAAAACCAGTTGTGGTCGCCGGGGGCTTCGTACCAAGTCAGGGGCCAGTTCATCGCCTGCAAGGTATCGCGCAGGCGTAGGTTGGCGGGGTACAGACTGTCCTGCTGGCCGCAGGCCAAAAACAGGCGGGGCATGGGGCACGTTCCGTCGCGGAATTTCTCCACCAAGTCAAACAGATCATCCTGTGGCGGCACAATGCCGTGCGGGAAAATTGCCTGATCTTCATGCCAGCGGCAGAGCTGGGGCAGTTCGGCCTGGATTTCCGCCACCGAGGAAAAACCGGCGCACCCGGCGTACTGCTGCGGCGCAGTAAAAGCGCATTTCATAGCACCGTATCCGCCCATCGAAAGCCCCATAATATAAGTGCGCTCCGGTACGGGCTGAATGCCGAAAAACCGGCGGCAGAGCGTTGGCAATTCCTGGTTAATGTAGGTGAAATACTTGGGGCCGCAGGCCATATCGGTATAAAAGCTGCGCTGCACTTCGGGAACGATCAGAATAGCCCCGTGGGTGCGGGCCAGGTGTTCGGCCTGGGTATAGCGCAGCCAGCCGGTGCAGTTGTCAGTCAGGCCATGCAGCAGGTACACCACTGGCGCGGCGGCCAAATCTCCGGTATCCGGCATGGTAACAAGCACCGATGTTGCCATGCCGAGAGATTCCGACATGACGTCACAGCGGAAAAATGCCATGGTTTGCCCCTCCTTCAAATTTGTGGGTTTGCCAGCGCGCGGCAGACGGCACGCATGGCGGGCTCGGTGCGGTCCCAGGCGCTCACGGTACTGGCAGCAAAGGGATAGTGCTGCAAAGAGTCCGGCTCGGCCAAGCAGACAGCACAGAAGCGCGGGTTGTGCGCAGCCAGCGCTTCGGCGGCCTGGGCGGCAGCGGCGGCTTCCTCACGGGTGCCAAAGGCGAATACCACCGCGGGCGCCGCGGCGCATACATCCGCCAGCTCCGGCAGTTCTTCCACCGTGTGGTAGACAGCGCACTGGCCGCCCAAACGCCGTGCAGCCAGTGGAGCAAAGCTTTCCGTAATGCGATCGCCCTCCGTCACGCCAGTACCGGTACCGGATGCCCGCGCAATAAATAACGTCCCTGCGGGCAGCGGCAGCAGGCCGTGGGGGTCTTGTACCGTCACGCCGGTTTCGGCCAACGCATCCGCAAGGGCAGCATGATTGCTCCAATCCTGGCTGGCGGCATCGCGGGCGGGCATAGTCCAGCCCAGCGCCAGCTTGCATGCCAAGATCCGCCGCACCGATTCATCCACCCGCGCCATCGGCAGGGTTCCATCGGCCACAGCATCGCACAGGGCACGGATGCAGGGGGTCTGCACATCTTTACCGGTGGGGTCGGCGTTATCGCCGCCGTTGCCAATAATCAGCAGGTCGCACCCGGCCAGTGCCGCCTGCACACAGCCCTGTGGTGCGCCGTACTGGTCCAGAATGGCGTGCATCTGCAAGCCGTCACTGATGACAAGCCCCTGGTACCCCAGTTGCCCACGCAGCACGCCCTGGATGACGGGCGCGGACATGGAGCAGGGCGTATCGGTGTCATCCAGCGCGGGGAAGCAGACATGCGATACCATCACGCTGGCAAGGTCCTCTGACATCGCGCGGCAGAAGGGCGTTAAGCAGCTATTCATCAATGTGTCACGCGGGGTATTGTCCACCACAAAGCCGAAGTGTGTATCGGCACCGGTCTGCTCATGGCCGGGGAAATGTTTGCCACAGGCCAGCACCCCGGCATCCCGCAGGCCGCGGGCCATGGCGCAGCCATAATCCGCGATGGATTGCACAGTTTGCCCATAATAACGGCGTTCCGCAGGGCCGGAAAGAGTATCCAGCACCGGCGCACAGTCCAGGTTAATACCCAGTGCCCGCAGCTCACCGCCCATCATACGCCCAACTTTGTAGGCGTTGGCGGGATCGCCCGTGCGGGCAATGACCATGGCGCTGGGAAAAACCGTGGCTTCGCTGCGCAGGCGGGTAACATAGCCGCCCTCCTGGTCGATGGCGATAAGAGCAGGCAGACCGTTTTCCGCCATGACGGTGTGCTGGATCTCAGCGTTCAACTGCGCCAGCGCGGCCCGCCCGGCACAGTTTTTTCCAAACAAAATAACGTTGCCGATATGATTTTTGCGTAAAAATTCCCGCGTGCCCGCATCCATGCGGGATACCTCGATACTGGCCAGGATCATCTGGCCGATCTTTTCTTTCAATGTCATGCGGGAAAGGAGATTATCAATCGTGGTAGGCATAGGGCACCTCGAAAACAGGTAGGAGTTAGGAGTTGATGTGAATTAGAAATTAGCAATGAGAGATTAGGAATTGCCGGTTGTTAAAAAGCGCAATTGGCTATTAAATGTTTTGTAGGGCGCGATGACTTCATCGCGCCGGCGTTCACGGTACGACAATCAAAAATTGTAATACGCCTATACTCCACCACAAATTCCTAATTTCTCATTACTCATTCCTAATTATTTTGTATCAGGCCTTAATGCATCGTAACTCCTAACTTCAAACTTGCAATCGCCCCGCCAATGATTCCTGCGGTGTTGCGGTGGGCGGCAAGACGGAGGGTGGGCTGGGGGTTGGCGTGCAGGCGGGCCAAAGTGGTGTGGCAGGCATCCAGCAGAAAATCGCCTGCCTCGCTGATGCCGCCGCCCAGGGCTACGACCTCCGGCGCAAAAATGGAGTTGAGGGAAACAATGCCGGTGCAAAGCTCGTGCACATACTGGGCAAACACGGCCTGCGCCGCAGCATTGCCGCATCGGGCGCGGGCAATCAGGTCGGCGGGGGACTCGCCGCCGGCCATGTGGATCAACGCGGTGGCCGAAGCGTACTGTTCAAAGCAGCCGCACTGGCCGCAGGGGCAGGGCAGACCGTCGCTGTGGGTGATGATATGCCCCAGTTCCGGGGCCAGCCCGGTGGGGCTGCGCCAGCACTGCCCATTGATGACAATACCCCCGCCAATGCCGGTACCCAGGGTGAGCAGAATACCTGTCTGTACATTTTGCAGTGCACCGGAACGCATTTCGGCCAACATTGCCGCGTGGCCATCGTTAATGACCACCGCGGGTAGACCGGACGCCCGGCGCAGCAACGCAGCAAGGGGCACATCTACCCATGCCAGATTATCCGCCGTAATGGTTTCGCGCGCAGCGTTCAGCGTGCCGGGCGCACCGGCCCCAATAGCCGCAACGTGATACGGTTCCAACTGCGCCGCAATCAGCGCAGCGGCTTCGGCAGGTTCTTTGGGTGTGGGGCGGCTCCACTGCTGCAAAAGGTTCAGCTGTTCATCAAAAATGCCGAACTTAATGCTTGTACCGCCAATATCAATACCGGAAAGAAACATGGTTGAACCTCGATGGAGCGTTGTGGAGAATTAGTAATGAGAAATTTGAGGGTGAGCAGAGCGAAGAGAAAAAAGAATAATGAATAAATAATAAAGAATAATGTTGGTGGACCGCGGCGCGCTGCGCCGCTCAGGAGATATCAGGTTCGTTGTTTATTAAAACGTACCTTGGCCCACAAAACGTTCTGAATTCGCGGGATAGATGTCACAACATCTTTATAACGTGGAATAAGGCACTGTCTCGGTGGGGTCGGGTACCCCCGCCCTACCGTAAGACAAAGCCTTGCACCATTCTGCAAATTGCGGTATAGCGTCCCCGTTAGCCGATGACGAATCTCATCCTCACAAGCAATTCCTAATTACTCATTGCTAATTTCTAATGATTTCATACCGGACCTTGCCGCGCCGCCAACTTCTAAGGCAACACCGCACAATTCCCGCCTAGCGGCTTAAGCACCGCTTCGGCGGCTGCGGCACGGCATCTGCGTTGCCAAAATGCTCGATAAGACATCCAGTATTATCTGCGCTTTTGGCTTAGCATCTGCCGCACCTCGCTCGCCGTATCGGCACTTAGAATTATGCGGTATTGCCCTAACTCCTCCCTCCTAACTATCTCGCCATACCCTCTCCACCTGCCATCCTTCGCTCCATCCCACCAGCACGGCGGGGTGGCCGGGGTGGATGGTGCGGGGCAGGCCGAGCAGGGCGGCGGGGGTGGTAGATGCCATCAGGCAGGCGTCCTGTGCGGGGATCCCAATGCTCTGCAAATTGCGCACTGCACCGTCCAGATAAACACCGCCACCGTCCAGGGTGCCGTTTGCGCAGCGGCTCACACCGTTTTGCACAATATAATCTTGCCCGGCCACGGTGTAGCGTCCATCGGGCAGACCATGGGTAGCCACACTGTCGGATACGGCAATCATCGCTTCAGGGCCTTTCATATGGTAGACAAGCTGCAAAGCGGCAGGGTGCAGGTGAACCAGATCGCAGATGCACTCGGTGGTCACGTTAGGATCCAGCAGAGCGGCGGCCACCACACCGGGGTCGCGGTGGCGCAGGGGGCGGCAGGCGTTGAAGGTATGGCACAGACCTGTAAATCCAGCAGAAAAAGCACGCTGGGCGGTCTCGTAATCAGCATCGGTGTGCCCGGCCTGCACCCGGATACCTCGCGCTGCCAGAGCTGCGCCAAGTTCCAGCGCACCGGGAAGCTCCGGGGCAAGGGTCACCTGCCGGATGACGGATTCATACCCCTGTACCAGCGTCTGGTACGCGGCGAGGGTTGGCGGCAGCAGCGCGGCGGGTGGCATGGCACCGGGACGTTCGGGACTCAAAAAGGGTCCTTCCAGATGAACACCCAAAATATGCGCGCCGGGCAGTTTGCCTGCGGCCTGCTGCTGCATGGCGGTTTGTACCACCGCCAGCGCCCGGCGCATGGTGGGCAGCGGCTCCGCCCCAAGGGTGAGCAGCACATCCGTTACGCCGTGGCACAGCAGGATGGTCAGGAACTCGGGCAGGGGGCGTTCATTCAGCTCCGGGTCAAAGCCCTGGCCGCCGTGGCAGTGCAGGTCAACCAGTCCGGGTGTTAAGGCCCAGACAGAAAAATCGGCCGGACCCCCGCCACCAATGGCAGTGATCTGGCCGTCTTCGACCGTCACGGTCTGATTGGCTAGGAATGTACGGCCCACCAGAAGTTTTTGAGCAAAAATTTTCATGGTAAGCACCCGTGTTAGTTAGGAGTTAGGAATTAGGAGGTAGGAGTTCATATGAATTAGAAATGAGCAATGAGAAATTAGGAATTTGTGGTGGAGTATAGGTGTATTACAATTTTTGACTGTCGTACCGTGAACGCCGGCGCGATGAGGGCATCGCGCCCTACAGGATGTTATATGGTTCATCACTCAGCTTCAAATAGCAGCAAACCTAATATTTCCTGAGCGGCGCAAGTGCGCCGCGGTCCACCAACATTATTCTTTATTCTTTTTTAATTATTCATTCCTAATTGTTAATTCTGAATTATAGGTTGTTCAGCGCTTCCGCAATTCTCCCGTGTGTTTTTTCCAGTCTTGCTTCCGCGGTGGGGGCGTCAATTTTACAGAGAATCATCAGGATAGCGGTTTTGGCGCTGTAACCGCACTGCTCCAGGGCGTTGCGGGCGGCAACACTGTCGGCACCGGTGGCGGTGCGCACAATGCGTACACAGCGCTCCACCAGCTTTTCGTTGCTGGCGCGCACATCAACCATCAGGTTGCCATACACTTTGCCCAGCTTGATCATGGTGGCGGTGGAAAGCATGTTCAGCACCATTTTTTGGGCAGTGCCGCTTTTCAGGCGGGTGGAACCGGTAATAACTTCCGGCCCCGGCATGGGGGAAATGCCAATGTCAGCCCGGGTGTCTACCTCACTGCCGGGGCAGCAGGTTACACTGATGACCGCTGCGCCAAGGCTGTGGGCATACTCCATCGCACCCAGCACATAGGGGGTGCGGCCGCTGGCGGCAATACCGCACAAAACATCCTTCTGGCTGAAATTCAGCTTTTCCAAGTCCTCTTTGCCAAGGTCGCGGTTGTCCTCGGCGCCCTCCACCGGGATCAGCATGGCGCGCTGGCCGCCCGCAATAACGGCATCCACCATATCGCGCCCGGCGCTGAATGTAGGCAGGCATTCGGCTGCATCCAGCACACCAAGACGGCCGGAAGTACCACATCCGCAATAAATCAGCCGTCCGCCTTTTTGCAGCGCGGCGTAAATCACATCCACAGCTGCAGCGATCTGCGGCAGAACCACTTCCACCGCTTCGGCTACTTTTTTGTCCTCCTGGTTCATCAGGCGGACGATCTCAAGCGTTGAAACCTCATCAATATGGCTGGTTGCCGGGTTCCGCTGCTCGGTTGAAATATGATCCAGTTTTACCATAAACAATTCCTCGCATTTGGCAGGTGTAGAGCCCTGCCTGCTGTGCGGCGGGCATTAACCCTTGACGCCGCCGACAGTAAGGCCCTTGACGAAGTATTTTTGCAGGAAGGGATACAGGATGATGATGGGCAGGGTGGAAACAATGATAACGGCAGACTTGATGGCAATACCCAGGGAGGATTTATCCGCAGAGCCTGCACCATCGCCAACCATGGCAGTGCCGTTGACAATGTTGCGCAGGAACAGCATAACGGGGTACTGCTCCTTATTGAGGTAGATCAAAGAATTGAACCAGTCGTTCCAGAAGAACACCGCATAATACAGGCCGACCGTTGCAATGGCAGCGGTGGAAAGCGGCACAATGATGCGGCGCAGAATGCCCCAATAGCCCAGGCCGTCAATAAGAGCAGCTTCCTCCAGCTCGTGCGGGAGAGATTTGAAAGAGTTGATCATGATGATCAGATTGAACTGGCTGATGCAGAAGGGCAGCAGCATAGCCCAGCGGGTGCCGGTCAGGTGCAAAGAGGATACCAGCAGGTAGTTGGGGATCATGCCGCCGGCAAAAAACATCGAGATAACAACGATCTTCATGAAAACCTTGTGGCCCATCAGGTTGTCTTTGGACAGGGGATAGGCGAACATGATCGTCATCAACATAGCAATGGTAGTACCGCCGATGGTATAAATAAAGGTATTGCCATATGCCTGGAAAAAGTTGGGGTAGGTGAAGATCTGCTTGTAAGCATCCAGGTTAAAGCCGACTGGCCAGAACAGGACCTGGTTGTTGATGATGGCCTTGGAACTGGAGAAGGACAGCGCTGCCATATACACAAACGGCAAAAAGCAGACAAGCAGGGTAAAGATCATGACCAGGTTGACAATGGTGTCAAAAACGACGTTTTCTTTTGTTTTATAATACTTGCTCATCTTTTTGCCTCACTTAATACAGGCTTTCGTCCGTCAGCTTTTTGCTGATTGCGTTGGAGCCTGAAACCAGAATCAGACCAATGATGCCGCCAAACAGGCCAATGGCCGTTGCGTAAGAGTAGTTCTGGTTCTGCAGACCGGTGCGGTAAACCAGCGTATCAATGATATCGCTGACGCCGGAGTTAGACGGAGTGTACATCAACAGGACCTTTTCATAGCCAATGCTCAGCATACGGCCAACGTTCATGATCAGCATGACCATGATGGTAGGCATGATGGAAGGGATGGTCACGTGGAAGATCTGCTGCAGGCGGGTAGCGCCATCCATCTCAGCGGCTTCATACAGATCGCTGCTGATGCCGGTGATAGCGGCCAGATAGATGATGGCGGTCCAGCCGGTGTACTGCCAGGATTCCGACAGGATGTACAGCGGGCGGAACCAGCCTGGCTCGTTCATGAAGTAGATGGGGGTCATGCCGAAGACGTTGTGCAGAAAGTTGTTCAGCAGGCCGGTGCTGGGAGAAAGAATCTCGTTCATGATGGCGATAACGACCACCGTGGAGATAAAGCGCGGCATGTAGGAGATAGTCTGCACAACTTTTTTCAGGTGCTTATTGCGCACTTCGTTCAGCAGGATTGCGAAGATAATGGGCAGCGGGAAGTTGATAACCAGGTTTTCCAGCGAAACCACTAACGTGTTGCGGAATGCGCGCCAGAAAGCGGGGTCTTTCAGGAACCGCTCAAAGTAGCGCAGGGTCCATTCGGTGCCAAACATACCCTGGCCGGGGCGGTAGCGCCGGAATGCCAGAATGTTGCCGAACATGGGAACGTATTTGAAGATGATGAAATACAGCAGCGGCAGAATCATCATGGCATATAATGCGCTGTACTGCTTCAGGTGCTTGATGGTATGCGAACGCCGCTGGGCCTTTTCGGCCGGCGTAAGCTTTGCTTTTGCCTTACCCATGGATTGCGCTCCTTTGGTTGGGGGCGGCGCGAACCGCGTCTGCCCTTAAAAATAAGAGCAGGGGGTATATCCTCCACGGATATGCCCCCTGCTGAGGATCAACTGGTCAATATTTTACTTATTGTTGTCGTTGTACATCTGCAGGTACTGGTCAATGCTCAGGTTCTTCATTTCAGCAACGTAAGCATCCCAATCGGTGTCGGTGCTCTTCTTGCCGGTGATGAAAGCATCTGCCCAAACTTCAAAGGTATCGCCCAGCGGGGTGCGCAGGCTGGCGGCATCCTCAGCGGTCAGGTCGTCAAACTGCGGAGTGGGAGGTATGGGCTGGATAGCATCATTCATTGCAGCAACTTCGGTGTTGATTTCGGCATAGTTCTCGTCGTATTTGGACATTTCACGCTCGTTGATCCAGACCATCTGGGTAACGTCGGAACCGCAGCCGTACTTGAGCTGCATGCTCTTATAAATGCCGTCAGCACTGTTCACAATGTCGTCAGAGTAAACGATCTTGTCGCCGTCCATGGTGTAGGTCTCGCCTTCAACACCCAGGCACCACAGTTTTGCATTCTCCTCAGAGTAGAACATTTCATCGATGGTGCGGACAATGCGCTCGAAATCATCGCGTTCAGCAGTCTTTTTGGGGAACATGATGCCGGAACCGGTGCGGGACTTGGGCTGGTGGTGGGCACCTGCGGGGCCTTCCAGCGGTGCATACATCTGCAGTTTAAAGCCGTCGATCTCGCTGGCAGCTTCCACGCCGCCGATCTGGTCATAGTAAGCGTAGGTGGCCATGGAAGAACCGGTAGCCAACTTCTGGCTCCACTTATCACCATCAATGGGGTCAGCCATTTCGGGGTCAAGCAGGCCTTCGGAGTAGAGCTTGTTCAGGAATGCGAAGTATTCTTTGCACTTATCATCAATTGCGCCAGCAAAGAAATCCTTGTTGTCGTAATCATAGCTCAGAACGTAAGAGCCATCGGCGCTGTTTTTGCCCACGCTGATGCCGAAGGAAGGCATCGTCATACGGAACAGAACGCGGGGACCAGCCAGAATGGTGAGCGGGTAAGAATCGGGATAATCAGCTTTGTAAGCCTTCAGGATCTCGTACAGATCATCAAAGGTCTTGGGGGCTTCCAGACCCTTGGATTCCAGATAATCCTCACGCAAGATCAGGCCGCCGTCGTAGAACGGCTTATCGGTCAAAGACGGCATATAGTAGCGCTTGCCGTCCTGCAGGTTCAGCATATCCACATCGTCCTGCAGGTCCATTTCCTCAACGCGGGCGTTGAAGTTGGGGGTCCAGTCGCTGTAGTCGCTGATGGGAACCAGAGCGCCGTTCAGAGCCAAAGAAGCATTCTCACCGGTGGTGGACTGGTACAGGATGACATCGGGAACGTTCTCGCCGGTATTCAGTGCCAGAGAAACCTTGGTAGAGTAGTCCGCAATAGGAATGGCCTCAACGTCCAGGTTGACGTTGCAGCGCTTCTGCACTTCGGTAAAGGTGAGCCAGTCTTCTTTATAAGGAAGGGTAGCATTATCCGACAGATAAATTCGGATGTTGATGGGGTCCTCATTGGAGTAATCCGGGGTGCCGGATTCGGTGGAAGCGGCAGTGGAATCTGCGGTAGACTCAGCTGCGCTGGAAGCGACCGCGGAAGAACCGCTGCTTCCACAGGCGGCCAAAGTGCCTGCTGCCATGCAGGCGGCCAAAGCCATGGCCAAGGTACGGCTGACTGACTTTTTCATGGGGTATCCTCCTTAATATGGTTTTCCTTTTTATAATGCCGCTATCAGGATTGCAAGCGAAAGCGGCGTGTTCCACAAAAATGGGTAAACCAAGGCCAATACTGCCTTGCGCCCCGGTTACCCGGCAACAAATACCCCGCGGCTGGCTGCCACACGAAGACGGTTTCGAACTATTGTTTCTCAAATTTCATGTTTACCGGAATATTTGTTTCAATATCTGTATCATACGCCAAACCTGCCCCATCGTCAATACATTTGTGATAAATTCATGATTATTTACAAACAAGTGTGTGAAAGTTTGGAGAAAACGGAAAATAGCAAGTTTGACGAAAGAAAATTAGGCAGAGAGACCGTTAGGAGTTGGGCGCGAAAAAAAGAATAAGTAATAAAGAATAATGAATCATTATGGTGGCCTGCGGCGCAGAAGCGCCGCTCAGTAAATATTGGGTTTGATGTTATTTGAAAAGTAGCTGCAAAGTATATCGATCGTGCGGCACGATGCGGGCATCGTCATGGGCGGGCTTTGCTGAATTGTCAGCTGTAAAATGGAGAGGGTATAAATGTGCCCCATTACAAATTTCGCTAAAGATAGGTTTAGCGAAATATAGAGTAGGGTAAGTAACAGCCTATTAGAACTCATTCAAACACTGTATTTTGTTCAGCAATGCGAGTCACGCCAGCCACTTACCGAATGCCTTCCTTAAATAAAATAGATTTGTCCTTCACCTTAAGTAGATCTGCTTAAACACTTTTCGCCCGCCAAAACAGGTCAACAACGGCGCAAGCAGAAAAAACGGGATCCCGTGTTCCAGGTAAAATGTGCAGATGCTCGCCAAAATAGAGAACGGTGGGTTGTCAATCACAACCGCACCGTCAGGGTAGGGAAATGCTTTGTAATCGCCGCCAGGGTAAAATGGCCGCACAACTTTGGCGGGGTCAATCCCGTATTCGTTGCAGGCCCACTGCTTCACAATCTCGTAAATGGTTGGCGGCGTGTAGCAGTCATCCGTGGTTTTCTTTGGCTTAAATTTTTCTACAAACTCTTCGTATGTCTTGCGCTTCGGCAACTTCTTCATCCTCCTAAAAATGGGCATGAAAAAACCACGGTGCGTTTGCATCGTGGCTTAACTTTCAATCCAAGAGTATTTTTCTTTCAGCATTTCGTGAATCTTGCGGACTTCCGGTGGCGCATCTTCACGAAGTACATAGTTTCCGTCTTTGTCAAATGCGTACCACCCTGCAATGGATTGACTGAGTTTGCAGTCTTTATCAGACATCCGAATCATCATAAAAATATCTCACCTACCAGTTTTAGCAGAATAGAATCTTTTACCGTACCCTTATCCTTTTGAAGCAATGCATCTGCAATCAGTTCATTTAAGGAGGATCCTTTTCTTAAACCGTTTGCAGCATTTTCACCAACGACCTTATCAACATAAAGTGGGTCGGATGCCAGCTGATTTTGGACGTATTCCCGAAGGTCTGCTTCTATTTCCTGCTTAACAATAGCACCGCTTTTGCCTGATGTCAAGGTTTTGGTGCGGATGTAGTCCCAATGTTCTTTATGGTGCATTTCGTGCTGCAAAATATCTACAGCATTTTCTGCAACAAAATAGTTCCCTGTAAGCTGTTCTTTGATGTATGCAGCACTAGAAATCCGCTCGTTTATGTAGAGACGATTATCTACATGGTCATATGCTGCAATACCGGGGATGTTTTTTGCAACAACAATTTCCGACACGTTCTGAAGTTGGTGAATGTTATCGAACTGCCTGGAAACCAGCTTGATCGTATTTTGTGCATTATACTGTATCTATTAAGCACTATATTCCTGTGTTCATGCGTTTTCTCGCGCATTCTTGTTTGCAAGACTAAACACCATGCCACAGTCAGGCAGACCACCGATGCCCAAGATCTCCTGGTTGTGCAGCTCCAAATCGAAGCAGAGCAGACTTTCCATAAGGATATATAATATATAAAATAGGTAGGCACTGGGTTTTAGCTCTTGTTATAAGTGGGCACCGTTTTCCCTTTCTACTACCCGTGTATTGAATCGTAACAAACCTAATATCTCCGAGCGGCGCTCCGCGCCGCGATCCACCGCCATTATTCTTTTTTCTTTAGGCAACACCGCACAATTCCCGCCTTGCGGCTTAAGCACCGCTCCGGCAGC
>ENA-UOJM01000936-UOJM01000936.1-human-gut-metagenome-genome-assembly--contig:-P116-NODE-936-length-31931-cov-128.781874_pt1 | contig 31931 bp, 49 predicted proteins | sample MGYA00242349_ERZ723896 | MGnify/ENA metagenome assembly ERZ723896 | reverse complement strand
GATGCCCGCGACGCGACCAAACGGGCGCTAAGCATAATCGGTTCGGGCGGCGGCGCGTCTAGCGAAGAGTTGGAGAAGGTCAAGGCGGACAACGCCGTGCTTGCGCGGGCGCTTGCGGAAGCAACGGACAGCTACATAATCATTGATGAAATCTGTTACGTGCCGAGCAGCCGCGCCGCCACGATCACCGAAGAACTGCTAAGCATCAACGGTGCGTCCTTTGACGGCGATATAGAGACAATCACCCTAGTTTAGGAGAGTGGAAACCATGCCGAATGTACGCGGTTTTGACGTTAACGGCCAAACGTGCCTTAACAAAGACGATTTCGCACGCGAGGTGGCGAGCAACGCCACCGTTCTTGAAGAGTTCGACCGGCAAAAGAGCATCGGGCAGTATCCGGGGCGCTCGCTTGCTGACACGTTCGCAACGGAGATTGCGGCGAAGGGCGATATTTACGCGTGGCTTCATTCGCGCGTGCAAGCTGCGGACTTTTCGGGCTTGCGCATCGGCGATTACATGGACGTGCCCGTAGCTGCTGGCTCAAACGTGCCAGCGCAGACGGTGCGTTACCTTCTTGCTGCGGTAGATCCGTATTACCAGTGTTCAGATGCGGCGATGCCGCACCACCTTGCTTTCGTGCCCGCCGCGCCGGTGCTGGTGAGCGGCAGCAAGGCCACCAACACTAGCTATATCATGTGGAACACCACGGCCACCAACAACGGAAACGCCACTGTCAAAGAACCCTATCTTGCCAGCCACCTTCACGGCTGGGAAATCAACGACTATTCGCCAGCCCTTCCGGCAGCGCTTCGCAATGTGCTAATCAACCACCGTTCATTGTGTGAACAGCGCTACGGCTCTTCCGCGCTGACCGAAGCGAGCGGCTGGGGCTGGGCTGACCTTGGTAAAGTGTGGTCATTGTCAGAAATGGAAGTTTACGGGTGCGCCGTGTGGGGTTCAAAGGGCTATTCGGTGGGCATGGACTGCCATTTTCCGCTGTTCGACAGCACGGCAAGCCGCATCATGGGCACGCACGTTGCTTGGTGGCTGCGTTCCGTCTTGGGCGGTTCGGCTTCCTACGTGTGCTATGTCGGCAGCAACGGCATTGCCGACAACTATTCGGCGACGCATGGGAGCGTTCGCCCGCGCCCATGCTTCCTCATAGGCTGACAAGCCGTTGCATGACGCTATGCCCGCGCCCGCCTTGCGCGGGCGCACTGGAAAGGCAAGCTAATGAGTACCGTACTGGAACGCTACAGGGATTTAAGCAACTTCGAGTATTTCACCACCGCAACGAGGGTGCGCAAGGAGATAACGGCGCTTGTGACTTCGGCGGCAATGCCGAAGTCTTACCGCTTCGTTTTGGCCGTGCCGATGGCAGAGACGGCAAGAAGCCTTGTAAACAACCTTGTGACCGCAAACGCGTTCTACCCCAACACCGAACACAACGTTACCCAACGGCGGCAACCACACGGCCTTGCAGTTCCGACTGCGAACAGCTATTGCAAGACCTGCAATGCCTGATTGATCTTGGCATCATCAAGGTAAGCCGGTGCGTGCGCGTCGCCGAAGATGTGGAAACGGCGGCGAAGCTTATAAAGGGCGCAAGAAAGGGTGTGAAACTCATTGGACAGCGGTAAAATAGCGTCGCGTTGCACCTTGTTTAGCACGTTACTTGGTGGCTGCGTTCCGTCATGGGCGGTTCGGCTTCCAACGTGTGCAATGTCAACAGCAACGGCAATGCCAACAACAATTCGGCGACGAATGGGAGCATTCGCCCGCGCCCGTGATTCCTTTGCACTGCCAGTCATTGCGGACACGTCCGCAATCCGTGCGCAAGAGGAAGGAAGGTGCAACGTTCGGCCATGTGGCCGTAAATATGCACCCCGCAGGTACCGCAGACCGCTGCTTGCATGGCGCAGGTTTCGGCATTCGCTTGCGTTTCATTGCCGGTGCCTAAGCGGCTATTGGATGCCGATTGCAAGCCGTGCGGGGTGCCCATGAAATCCGAAGAGCGGCGGGCGGCAAGGCGTGCCCGCCGCGATGCCAAGCGGGCGGCGAACCGCGCCAAGCGCATTGAATCATGCACGCTTGAAGAGGTGGCCGACATTGACAACCTTTACAGGTGCGCCCGCGACTGCGCCCACGGCGTGGCGTGGAAGTCTGCCGTTCAACGCTACCTTGCAAACATCATTCCGAACGTTCTAAGGACGCACGCCGACTTGATGGCGGGCAAGGACATTCGGCGCGGCTTCGTTGAGTTTGACATATTCGAGCGGGGCAAGCTTCGGCATATCACGTCCGTGCATTACTCTGAACGCGTCGTGCATAAGGCGCTTAATCGCTACGCGCTGGCACCGGCGATCTGGCCGACGCTCGCGCCGGGTTGCACCGCCAACATCAAGGGGCGCGGAACTGACTTTGCCATATCGCGCCTGAAACAGCAGCTTGTACGGCACTATCAGAAGCACGGCGCAGAAGGTTACGTGCTGCTTGTCGATTTCTCTAACTTCTTCGGGAACATCGACCACGCGGCCACCAAGCGGCTAATTGACAGGGCGCTAGATGACGAGCGAATCAAGGCGCTTATGTACGCGCAAGTTGATTCCCACGGCACACGTGGCCTTGGGCTTGGCAGCGAGCCGAACCAGATACTAGCCGTGGCACTTCCAAGCCCCGTAGACCATATGTTGCTGCGCACGCCCTGCGTGCTGGCAAGTGGGCGCTACATGGATGACCTTTATTGCATCGCCCTTGACAAGGCAGACTTGCGCGGCGTGCTTGCCGACATTCGGCGCGAGTGCGCGAAGCTGGGCATTGTCGTTAACGAGAAGAAAACCCGCATCGTGAAGCTGACACGCGGTTTCACGTTCCTAAAGAAGAGGTTCAACTATGGCGAGACTGGCAAAGTCATTGTGCGCCCGTGCCGTTCCGCCGTAACGCGGGAGCGGCGCAAGCTGAAAAAGCTTGCAGCGTTCGTGGAGCGCGGCGAGATGACCCGCGATCAGGCGTTGCAAAGCTACCAATCTTGGCGCGGTTCGATGATGCGCCTTGACGCGCGGCGAACCGTCGCGAACATGGATGCGCTGTTTACCCGGCTTTTCGGATAGCAGCACAAACACACCAACAGCAAGCCAAGCCCGCCATTGTGCGGGCTTTCCTATTGTTAGGGGGCAAAACATGGCATTCACAGCCGAAGAGGAAGCCGCATTGCGCGGCATCATCGCAATTTACAAGTCACAAGCGCCGTCATTGTCCGATGACGTGGCAGAGATTGCCCCGGCGCTCTACGACCAGTGGACGGGCGACGGCCACTATTACACCGCCGGTGAGCGCGTGGAGCATGGCGGCACGCTCTATGTGTGCTTGCAGCCGCACACGTCGCAAGCGGACTGGACACCGGCAGCAGCGCCGAGCCTTTGGGCGCGTAACCTTGCCGCAGCCGATAGCCCGGACGCAACGGACGTGCCCGCATGGGAGCAGCCGGACGCAACGAACGGCTACCCAACCGGCGCAGTGGTAACCCACGGCGGCAACAAGTGGCAATCGCTTGTTGACAACAACGTTTGGGAGCCGGGGGCGGCTGGCACTGAAACGCTTTGGCAGGTGGTGGACTAATGATTAGCGCCGCCACCGAACAGCTTATAACGTCAATCGTTGGGCTGCTGGCCAGCGGCGTTATAGGCTTCCTTATCGCGCAGGTTAAGAACCTGACCAAGTACCAGCGGGCGCGGCTGATTATCGACAAAGCATCAGCGCGAGAGCATATCAAAACCGCCTATCAAAAGTACGTCATAGACGGCAAGAAAATGAGCATTTCGACCTATGACGAACTGCTAGAGGAATACGAAGCATACAAGCTTCTAGGCGGCAATGGCACTGGTGAACGCTACATGAACGAGATTAAGGCACTAAAGCCTTATCTAATAATCGACTAAGGGGGACATTATGAACGATCTGAAAATCAACTTTCTTGCACGTGCAAAGAACAAGCTGTTTTGGATGGCGCTAATCCCTGCACTGTTCCTGCTTGTGCAGATGGTGGCCGCTATTTTCGGCTTCAATTTCGACTTGTCGGAACTGCAAGGCCGTGTGGTTGCCGCCGTTGATGCGCTGTTTGCCGTGCTGGTAATCCTTGGCGTGGTGGTTGACCCAACCACCGAGGGTTTGGGCGACAGCGCACAGGCGATGACCTACACCGAACCCAAGAAAGCCACCCATGGAAGCGAGTAAACGGACGTGGCGCGAGATTCTGGCGTTTGCGTGCGGGGCGCTCATGGCTATAGTTGTCTGCTTCGCGCTCATGGTTGCCTACGCAAGCGACCAGCCGCGCGAAGCATCAGCGCCCGAAATCGTTTTTGCGGTTGATGAACCCGCGTACAAGCCTATACCGGCGGGCACTTATATGCCGCTCTACCTTCAAGATGATGTGCAGTGGTCACATATCGGATACGCGGGCGGCACCATCGGTGACAGCGGGTGCGGGCTTGTCTGCGCCGCAATGGCTATCAAGTACATAACGACACAGGACGTTACGCCGCTTACCGTTGCGGGCGCTGTTGGCACCGCGTGTCTGACTGACGGTGTAAACGACATGGAGAAGTTCGCGCAGTGGATTGCCGCGACCTATGAGCCATACGGCATCACGCACACAGGCAAGATTTACAGTTTGCAATCAGCGCTTGCCAAGGTTGACGCTGGCGCGGTCTGCTTCGCGGGCGTGCGCGGTGCGTTCGGCGATACCGAATACAACAGCCACGTTATAACGATCTGGCGGCACGATGAAAACGGTATGTGGTGGGTTCGCGACCCGGCAAGCCCCGTCAATTCCGCGCGGCCATGGACACTTGAAGAACTTCAAACGGCAAAACTTTTCTATTTCGTATGCTTGGAAGGTGGTTTCTATGGCACTACAGGGCATTGACATTAGCAATTGGCAGAAGGGTATCAACCTTGATGCCCTTGCCATTGATTTTGCGATCTGCAAAGCGACGCAGGGCGCAAGCTACGTTTCGCCGGATTGTGACCGGCAAATGCAACAGGCGATGAAACGCGGGCTTCTGGTTGGCGTTTACCACTACGTTAACGGCGCTGGCGTTGACGCGGAAGCGCAGCACTTCGCCAACAGCATTAAAGGCTACCTTGGCAAAGCGCTTATTGTGCTTGATTGGGAGCAGGGCGACAATGCCGCATGGGGCAACACCGGCTATCTTGATTCGCTGGTTGCGAAGGTAAAGGCGCTCACCGGCGTAACACCTTTGATCTACGCAAGCCAAAGCGTCTTCCCTTGGGACATTGCCAAGAAGCACGGTTGCGGCACGTGGGTTGCGCAATACGCCAACAACAACACGACCGGGCTTCAAAGCAACCCATGGAACGAGGGCGCATATTCATGTGACATTCGCCAATACTCTAGTTGCGGGCGCTTGGACGGATGGGGCGGCAACCTTGACTTAAACAAAGCCTATATGGACGCTGCGAAATGGCAGCAGTTCGCAGCCGTCGGCGGCGCGGCGCAGCCAGCGCCAACGCCGACCGCGCCAGCAACCGGCGTTGAGAACATGGACGCGCTAGACCTTGTGGCCGGGGTGTTCCGCGACGAATACGGCAAGGACGATGACCGGCTCAAGGCGCTTGGCTCACGCTATGACGAGGTGCAAAAGATCGTCAACCACATTTGCAGCGCTTCGGCTGAAACCTTGGCGAAAGAGACGTGGGCGGGCGATTATCGCAACGGTTCAGAGCGAAAAGCGATCTTGGCGCACCGCTATGATGAAGTCATGGCGATTATCAACGGCAACGTTGAAAGCGGCCAGACGTACACCGTCAAATCTGGTGACACGCTTTCAGGCATTGCGGCTAAGTTCGGCACGACCTATCAGAAGATTGCCGCCAAAAACGGCATCACGAACCCGAATATCATCTATCCGGGTCAACGGCTCAAAATCTGACGTTCAAACGGGGCACCCTGATAAGGGGTGCCCCGTTTTCGTGCGTTACAGGGCAAATACGCAAGCCGTCTATCTGGTATTTTGCAGGTTGCCTATGACCGCAAACCAATTGCGGTTAATCTGCAAATAACAGGTTTCAAGGCTTATAACCGTGTTCGCCTTAGTTATACTAGGCTCCACCACAAGAGAATTGGTCGAACTATGCCCTTCGGGGCATGGTTCGGCCTTTTTCTGTTTCGGCCTGAAATCATCGCCGTAGCGGTCAAAGGCGAAGTAGACGTTAAGCGTCTTCCCGTCGATTTCAACGAATCGAACGAAGGTGCCTAAGATCACTTCTGGCGTTAGGTTTTCCGCCGCATCATCGAGCCACAGCATGAGTTCGTCAACGCCGATGTTGAACGCTTCTTCTCTCTCGGCGATGCGCAGCTCTGCTTCAAGCTCGCTCTTGCGCTGCTTCAGCTCTTCGGTGCGCTCTTTGCCACCGGGCGGCGCGATGCCGTCTTCTATTGCTTGCCAGATGCGTTCAAAGGTGCGGTCAATCCGCTTCAGTTCCTTCTTTATCGCGTAGCTTCTCGATTGCTCTTTCGGTTGCTCGGCTTGAAACGCAACCATGCCGCTTGCTATGCGCTGCCTAACGTCTTCGCGCGCCACGGCTTGCAGCGTCATATCACAAACAACGTCTTCTACGAGATCACGCCGAACGGTTCGGCGGCACTTCCGGCACTTGTAGTAGTGATACGTCGCGCCAGTGCATGACGTGCCGCTTGTGCCCGCCATTGGCGCACCGCACTTGGCGCAGTAGAGCTTGCCGGACAACGGGAACTCTAGCGTTGAGTTGATCTTGCGGCGCGGCTTGTGACGGTCGCCAAGGATGTTGTCTATCATGTCTTGTTCTACCTGCGACCAGATGGCGGGCATCCCGTCCGGCACTTCATGACCGGCGTACTTGTATACACCCGCGTTCTGGACGCGCTTTAGAAGCTTCGTGACGGTATCCTGATTGAACTTGGCACCGCGCTTGCTTCGCTCGGTACTCACGGCGCGCACGATATCGGCGACGGAGCTACCGGCAAACAACATGTTCTTCATCCTGCTAAGCACGGACGCTTCGCGCTCATTGATTACGTAGCGGCCTTCTACGATATCCCACCCGTAAAGAGTGCGACCATTCGCCATGCACCGCTGCGCGTTCTTCTGGATTCCGTCTCTGATGCGCTCACTGTCAAGCGCGCTTTTGTACTCGGCGAGAACTTCGAGCATGCCGAGCTGCAACACGCCGCTTGACCCGCTGGAAATGTCTTCGCCAGCGTATAGGATTTCTACGCCAGCCTTGCGAAGCATGATGCGGGCAAGCGACATTTCGTCTCGGTTGCGCATGATGCGCGTAACCTTGTAGATCACTACGTAGTCAAACAGGCCGTGTCGGGCATCGCTCATCATTCGTTGGAACTCGGCACGGTCGATGTTGCGCCCCGTCTGCGCATAGTCGCAGTATTCGCGCACGACCTGCAAACCCTCGCGCTCACAGTATGCGCGTGAGTTCTCAACTTGTATCTCTATGCTCTCTGAGCGCTGATTGTGCGAGCTGAAGCGCGCATATATGGCGGCGCGGTTCTTTACCATGCTAAAATCACCCCTTAGAGCGAGCGCGGTAAAGCGCCCTGCTTCTTGACCAGCCCCGCGCGCGTTCCGCCAAAGTTCCCGCGCGGGGTTTCTCTCTGAAAACAGCACTTTATATTGCCGTTTTTCACCACTTCCCAACACAACTAAAACCGAATAACACCAGCTAGAAGGCTTGCGATGCGTTAAAACACGTCTGAAAATTGCCCTGGCTGTTCCTGGCTAAGCACTTGAAACGTTAGAACTTCTCAGGGAACTTCTCCATGATCTCTTTTATGTACCTAAAAGCGATATCAGTAAGGCGGTCTACGTCTTCGATTGATTCAATTTGAGCCTTCCACATTGCCTGTCTCTTGTTCTTTTGAGCCGCAAATATGGGGCTATGTTCATATTCTTTTCGTTCATTAGATGACATGCTGACCGAAACCCACTTCGCACGGTTAGTGTACTTAAATCTAATCAAATCCCAATCGAACGAATTACCGCGATATGAAATTGTTGCATAGCTTGTTGTGTTCTGCTTTAGAACAAGCCTATTAGCATCTAATCCAAGGTTCACAAAGCGATTAAGAGCGCGGTTTGCTAAGGTCACTTCATCTTCGTTGATACTTAGCTCTTTTTCGTGCTCATTGAGTTCAATAATGATCTTGCCTTCTTCGGCTCTAATAATCATTTCTAACCAACCTTCCGCTCTTCGGTGGAAGAAACACCACGTTTGGCAGTCTCTTAGATTCGCCCGCAGCAGCGCGGGCAGTCATGGCTATGTTCTGTCTCCATTGCGGCGTGCTCTCTCGGTAGCACCCTACGATCTCGCGCTCTTCGGAAGTCAAACGCTCTCCGCTGTCTTCGCGCGGGTGGTCTTCATACCAGCCGAGAATATCGTTGGGTGTGCAGCCTAGGGCAACTGCGCAATTCCATACTTGTTCAACGCTCATCATCGCCGCGCCAGATTCCCAAGAACGATAGGTGTACTTGTTAACACCAATCTTTTTCGCGAAATCGTCTCTGTTTGAGTAGCCAGCCGCTTTGCGCAATCTCATTAGTTGGACATTCACCGCTACCCTCCTTCGCTATTCGTACAAGTGCATAGTACAACGTAGTTAGCTAATTCACAACGAAATTTTTTGTTTTCACTTGACATAGCTGCTTTGCTTGTCTATTGTTCCGTTACAGTTGCTAACGTGGTTAGGTTAGCACTTATTGATGAAGGAGGTGAACACACATGGGATTCAACAAGGAGGTTTTCGCTGCAAACCTTCGAGCAGCCCGCGCGGCTCTCGACATGTCGCAAGAAGAGCTTGCAAAGGCTGTCGGCGTGTCCAAAGACGCAATCGTTAAGTACGAGAGCGGCGAGGGATACACGCCGGGTGCGGACAAGATCATTGCGATTTGTCACGTCGTGCGCAAAAGCCCCAACGAGCTTATGGGATGGAAGGAGACGGCGTAAATGAACCCGTGCGCAAATCGTCGGTTCTTCAAATCGGAAACCGACATTAAAACCGGTGGTATTGGAGGTGGTTTTACGGATGCACGAACCGTGCGGCCTAGATGCCGCGCAACGGCAGTTCTACCGGGCGATTGTGGTTCTCGTTATCGCGTGGTGGCAACGAAGAAAGATGCCCGCCCGAAGCGGCAACTTCGAACGGGCGCGTCAAATTGCAGGCCGCAATTGACAGAAGACAATATAGCGCGCATGCCGCGCTACCAGCGCTGGGGATTGTATGCAATCGCCGCTCTGACGCTATCAGGCATCCTTCCTATGACCGCTGCCGCCCTTCTGGGGTGGTTGTGCGATCTCGTGGGCTGGTGGCTTCTCATCCCGCTTTACATCGTGGTTGGACGCGTCTTGTGGCGCGTGATCTGGTCATGAAGGCCGAAGTCTACCGCGACAACGCGGGCTTCTGGATGGCACGCATAGAGGAAGACGCGAGCACGCCGGAAAACCGGGGCATCGGCAGGGTCTACCGCCGCCAGATGCTACCCGTCGCACCATCGGCGAGCAAGGCGGAAGCAGAAGCGGCCTTGCGCCGCGTCATGAGCCGTGAAGCGAGGTGCCCGCGCCATGGACACCGATAACTACGCGCAGCCACTCGAAAAGGTCATGCGCGAAGAGCGCAGGCCGCGCCCGCTGCCGCTGAAGGCGCGCGACCATATGGAGCTTTTCGAAGAGTGGGTGCGAATCAACCCGGACGCTATGCGCGAAATCGAGCTTACCGCGCTCGCTATCGACGCTCGCGGCATCCGAGTTTCGACTAAATACCTCATCGAGAAGCAGCGTTACGAAGGCGGCGCGAAGCTCAATCCCGTGACGTTCTACGACGATCAGGGCAACCCGCACACATACGGAATATGCAACACCATCACGCCGCTTCTGGCGCGTTGGCTGCTCGAACGTCACCCCGAAATGAACATCTGGACTAAGCACTCACTATTTGACGAAATGGAGAACAACCATGAAGCGTAAAGAGATCACCGAGACAATCGCCAAGGTTGGCGCTGGCACCTTCGCCATTAACGGCAGCATGTCGCTCATCAATCCCAAGACCGGCGAGGGCTTCGACGTTGATATGGGCGCGACGCTCGCAATCGTTCGCGGCACCCTCACATGGGTTGACACCCTGCTTGAAGATGACGCGAAGCCCGAGCCGAGCACCGTTAAGCAAATGCGAAAGCTGCTCACCTACGTTGGCAGCTCGATTGCCTACGACATTTCAAGCGATGAAGAGGAATAGCGCGCAGGAAACCTTGCCGCTCGATTTCGGCGAACCGCCCATGCCAGACCCCGAAGCATGCGAGTTCGAAAGCATGCGGCATCGCGGCAAGACGTGCTGCACGTTCGTTGGGCGCGACGTTTGGACGAACTGCCGCGAAGTTGGGCACTGCGTATGGGACGGATGGCACCAGCAGGGCGCGCCAGACGTGATCTGCGACGAGGAAGACGGTTAGGAGGTGACTACATGCCTACACGGGAGGAAACGACCGCTGCGCAAGAGCCTATGGCCTTCTTTTCGCACGATTCCAACGCATCGCAAGATGTGAAGTGCCAACGGCTCATTCATCGCCGGGGCTATGACGGCTACGGGCGCTGGTGGCGGCTCTGCGAATACCTGGCGGCTACCAAGGGGCACCGTATCGCTTTCGAGACGGAGGAAGACGCGCTTATTCTCGCGGGCGTTCTGGGCTTCGGACAGTCTGGCGCGTTCGATGAGTACATGGCGATTGAAGATTGCAAATCCTTTGTCGAAGAGCTGTTGGATATAGGGCTGCTCGAACGCGATCCTGACGGCTTCTTGACGAACTTTCGGATGCTCAAAAACGCGCTCTATTTCGGTCGCCAACGCGCAAACGGTCGCAAGGGCGGAAGACCGCGCAAGAACCCAAAGAACAACGATTCAGCAGGTCAGGAGGTGTAAAGACATGACTTGCAAACCCAATGCAAAACCGCTGGTTTCAGGTTGGCTAAACCCACTCGCAAATGGTCGCCTAACCATAAAACAAAACAATACAAAACAAGACAAGGTGGGTTTTGGTTCCTTGAACCAAAACCAAAACCCACCGTACTTGCTTGTTAGTCAACTCTACAAGCAAGGTTTCTTCTCTTGCTTCTTCTCTTTGCGGTCTTGTTTTGTGCGGCTCATTCGAGCGCCAGAAAAACGACTTTCCACAGGTTTTCAACAGAGTTTTCAACAATGGCACGAAATGGGGGTGACTGCATGATTGCGCCAACAACACGAGACGGCGCGCGCGAGCTGTTCGCAAGCAAGCTTTCCTATGAGCAGATCACGACGAACGACATTCGAGCGCTCGAAGGATTCCTTGCAATCGAGTACGCGCATCATGAGCGCAACGGCGAGCACATGGAAATGCACCCGTGCTATCGCAAGAAGTACCAGCCGCAAATCAACCTTGCCGATGGCGGTAAAGGCATCAAAAGCGCGTTTTTGCGCGTTAGCGGCTTCTACTTCTCAGGCCGTGAAGCTATCTCGTTCAACGAAGACGGATTCATAGGCATTGCGGGCTGGGCTGATGACACGAACGTTCAGCCATTTCTCAGAGCGTTTCACAAGTGGGTTTGTGAGTGGATGATTGGAGTTACCTACCGATGATTGAGACGAAGCACGCGAAGAGCCTTGGCGAGCTTTCGCGCGGTGATGCCGTGGAGCATCTCGACCACTACGCGGGCGACGGCCAGATTGAGTGCATGGACGCTATGCGCTCGATGATGAGCGGCGACCAGTACGCCTTGCCCGCCCAATCGGCCTACTGGTGGGGCTGCGCATTCAAATACCTTTGGCGCTGGCGGCGCAAGAACGGCGTTCAGGACTTGCAGAAGTGCAAGCAGTGCATCGACTACCTGATTGCCGAGACGGAAGGAAAGAAGTGAAGCGCTACCAGATCGTACTTTGCGCCGTTGCCACCGCAGCTACCGTAGCCGCGTTCTGGTGCGTCTGCTACTGGGCTTATCAAGCGCTTCTGGCAATCGCGCTGTTTCTAGTGTTTCTCGCGCTTATAGCGCTCACGTTTTAGGAGGTTTCACATGCTGAAAGAAGATAGAGAGATCGAGCAGGGCGCATACGGATGCGCCGCAATCGTCCTGCTTTCCATTCTGGCGCTCGTTGTGAGCATCGCGGTTGGCGTGTTCTTCGGCGCTGGTTTCGGGCTTATCGCCTTTGCCGTGTTCGTCGTGTTCGCGCTCACCTGCGTTATGCGCGCGTTCATGAAGGTTGGCAAGTAGCATGGGCGGCAAGTACGAGGTTCGCGGCGCGATGAGCGGACTTTGCCCGTTCTGGGACGGTCAATTTACCAACTCGCTTGCTCATGCCCTGCTGCTGCTCATCCGATTTTCTCTGAAGTACCGAATCGTTGAGTTCAACATCAGGAAAGAGCCGTTGGATTGCGCGGACTGCCACGACGATAACTACCCTTCGCGGATTCGTGAAAACTGCGAGTGGTCATGATGGGCGTTAAGGTCAAGCGCGGTGCAGATGGCGTTTTCGAGTGCCGGTTGTACCTTGGTCGCAGCATCGACGGCAAGGCGATTCGCCCTTACAAGCGGTTTCCGAATGCGGCAACCGAAGAGGAAGCGCAAGCCCTCGCTGAGACGTGGGCGGCTTACGTGACGGCTGACGGAACGGTTAGAAGCGCCCGCTTGACCGATTTGCTCGAAGACTACGTGCAACTGCGCGAGCGCAACGGCGCAAGCCCGAACAGCATTAAGAGCTATCGGCTGTTCTGCCGCTACGTCGCACGTTACCTGAAGACCGCAAACGCACGCGATCTTGGCGTTATGGACTTCAACCGATTTGAGCAACGCTTGCTCATGGCAAAGGACGAAGGAGGGCAAGGGCTTTGTCGCAATAGCGTTATCAACGTCCACAACTTCTTGCGCGGCGCTTATAACCACTTCGTAGACGCTGGCATTTGCGACGCTAACCCGCTGGTGTACGTCGCCAAACCATCGCCGGAACGACACGAAGCTTCGGCGCTCACCGAATGGGACTTCGAGGGCTTCAACGAGAAGCTAGAGGGCGCGCTTAGCAAGGAGATCAAGACGAAGGCCGATTACCGCGCCGCCGTCTACGCCTTCGCTTCGTGGCTGTCGCTCGTTACCGGCATGCGCGTTGGCGAGGTCTGCGCGGTGCAGCGCATCGACGTTAAGCGAGCCCTGTCTTACGTCCACGTCGGCGGCAACGTCATTGAGGGCAAGGGCAAGAAGCCTTATCGCCGCAACGTCACCAAAGGCCGCAAGTGCCGCAACATCGCGCTTACGCAAGACGATATCGCGGTCATTGATGCCTTCACGAAGCTTCAGAGCGCCGTTCTGGGGCGTTTGGGCGCAGATTGCCCACTGGTGACGCTAGACGGCTCATATATGCGCCCAACGACGATTTCACGGGCTTTCAGCCGCATACGCGACGCATGCGGACTGCCGCGAGAGATCACGTTTCACAGCTTGCGTCACACGCACGCTTCGTGGCTTATCGCCAACGGCTGCGACCTGAAGACGCTATCGGAGCGCATGGGGCACGCGGACGAAGCAACGACGCTTCGAATCTACGGCCACCTGATGCCCGGACGAGACGCGGCGGCGGCTCAGCTCTTCAGTGAAGCGAAGCGCCGTGCGGCGGGTTAGGAGGTGTGCCAAAGGTGAACCAAAACGCCGTTTTCGGGCATCGCGGCGACCGAGGACGAAACGCGAGATAAACCGCCGCTTTCGGTTCGGGTTTAGACAGCCCGTGCCGGATAAGAAGTAATTATCAGGCAATCGTGAGAAGGGAGGGTGCCAGTGGAGCCGCAAACGTTCGATTTCAAGCCTGACGCGCCGAAGCTAAGCAAGGAAATGCAAGCGACGTTGGCTAAGACCGAAGCCGCCCTGAAGCGGATGTGGGAGCGCGAGAAGCAGGAAGCGCAGACGGTCTACGAGATCACGATTCCCGCCCAAACGCTGACCATCGTTGGCAAGGAGCACGCGGAGCACGTCTTGAAGTCACTGAAGGCGATTCGGGTTTCCGGCACCTACCGCGTCACGAAGAAATGAGGTGCGATGAAGACCATTGAGCTTAACGACGATGACTGGGCACGGCTCAAACGCAAGCTCATGACGCAGAGCGTTGACGATGCCATGAAGGACTACACGCCGCCCGTCAAGCTTACGCACGGCAACGAATACATCACCTACGAAACAGGGGGTGAAGAAGACAATGAGCGGTCTAACGAATGAGCAATGGAAACGTATCTTCAACGGTGTTGCTGACAGGGCACCAGAAATCTTCAAAGACTGCGATTTGCAGTTCTCAATTTCCGTCCGCAACGAGGACGGAACCGAAGAAACGATTTACGAACACGAAGGGAAGAAAGATGATTCCGACATTGACAACTGAGCAACGCAGAGAAAACCTTGAAAAGGCCAAGGCGGCACGGCAGCGCCGCGCCGCGATCTTGAAGGGCGTTGCCGACGGCTCCTATACCGTCCCCGACGTGCTCAACATGGCTTTCACCGATGATGCGGTGTCGCGAATGAAGGTGTTCACTCTCATCAAGGCTGCACCGGGCTACGGATTTGCCCGCACGCAGCAGACCATGCGCAAGCTCCACATTTCCGAATCGCGTCGCCTTCGCGGTCTTGGGGCGAATCAGCGAGCGGCGCTTGTCGAACTGTTCGGGGGTGCGCGGTGAGCCTTAACAAGATCACGCTATCTGGAAATCTCGGTGCAGATGCCGAGCTGCGCTATACGAAGAGCGGAAACCCTGTCGTTTCGTTCTCGCTTGCTGTCAACGAGCGCACGCCGAACGGAGACGGAACGTGGGGCGAATACACCAACTGGCCTGATTGCGTTATGTTCGGCAAGCGCGCCGAAGCGCTCGCGCCGTGGCTTCGCAAGGGTACCAAGATTTCGCTTCTCGGACGCATACACACGCGCAGCTACCAGAAGGACGGACAGAGCATCAAACGCTGGGAAGTGCGCGTTGATGATGTGGAACTCATGCAGTACAAGCGCGACGCGCAATCGCCAGCACAAGCGAACGCAGCCGCGCCCGGTCTTGCGATGGCTACCGGCGACCCGTCGCCCGTTGCGTCAGTGCAACCGGCAGCGCCAGACCTTTACGACGATGACGTACCGTTTTAGGAGGAAGAAGGATGTTCGGAATCAAGAAGAAGGGCGCAGAGATCAAGCAGCCCGTTTATGTCGTGCTCGTGCCGGAGGTCGCGGCATACGCCAGTGCCGCTTCGTTCCCGGTAGATTCGGCGGGTAAGCTCGTTTTTCTCAACGACACGGTGGAGCATGAGGGCAGCGAATATCAGGTTGTCGCGATGAGCCACCGAAACAAGGTTGTTATCCGTCCGAAGGGTCAGACTTACGGCGGCAAGTGGGTTAAGGCTGGAAGCGTGCGCGTCACGCGTCATGTTCTGGGGGTGCGCTAATGATTGGCAGGAAGCTTCGCGCTAAGAAGGTCAATGAGGGAATCGAGATGCCGCGCTATGCGCATGAGGGCGATGCTGGGCTTGACCTTCGCATTACCGAGACTGTCACGCTCGAGCCGATGCAGAAGTGCGTTGTCGGTTGCGGCCTTGCCGTCGAGATTCCGAGCGGTTGCGTGGGGCTGGTGTTCCCGCGCAGCGGCCTTGCGGCAAAACAGGGCATCACGCTTTCGAATAGCGTTGGCGTTATCGACAGCGGCTATCGCGGCGAGGTCTGCGCGGCTCTCATAAACCAGAGCTACGAGACAGTACGCTCGAAGCTGGAACGCGCGTCTGCCAGCTTGTCGTTATGTCCTATGTGCCGTGCGATCTCGTGCCGGTCGATGAGCTTAGCGACACCGAGCGCGGCACTGGCGGTTTCGGCAGCACGGGCGTTTAGTAGGTGGCTGTCATGCTGGCAATAATCGGTGGAAGGCAAACGGGCAAGACAACGTGCCTTATCGAAATGTCGAACGAGACTGGCTATCCAATCCTGACCGCGACGCGCGGCATGGCGGAGAGCATCGAGCTTATGGCTCGAAGGATGCACAAGGAAATTCCGCCAGTGATTACGCCTTCTAGCTACGTCATGAAGGGCGAGCGCGTCATTGTTGATGAGGTGGGATTGCTCATCGAGTGCATTACGGGCGCAGAAGTGGTAGCGGCTTCAATAGACGGCGTTGCTCTGGTTAAGGCTCAGCCGCCGAGCACCGACCTTGCGAAGCTTGGGATGTGGGAAGCCTTCAAGCTTTGGCGCTCAGAGCTCAAGCGCGCGCGATCTGGCGGTGACGGCATGTGAGGGCAAAGGAGTATTTCGAGGGCATCCGCGCCGAGGTGGTGAAGACCGACAGGGCGCGGGAAATGCTCGAACGCATGAAGGCGCGTGAAGGAGCCAAGGCGCAGAGCTATCAGGCTGGCGGCGGGAGTGGAGACGTCAGCGACCCTATGGATTCGATATCGCGCCGCATAGACTTCGAGGGAAGGTTGAAGAAGCGCATTGCCGATGCAGAGGAAGCCATAGACGAAGCGTGCGAAGTGCTATACGGTGCTGACGGTCGCGGAGGGCTTGCGAAGCTGAAGGGCACGCGATACGCAGACGCTATCTGCATGGGGTATCTGCAAGCGCAGCCATGGAGTGAGATTGCCGAAATCATGCAAGGTTCGGTGCGGTGGTGCCACGCGCTTTGCGATGTAGGTTTTGCGTACATTGACGAAGTTGGATGGGCGCATGTGAAAAGCGCCTGATAAATCGTTGTTCACATCAGTTCACTACTTCTGCTAGAATTCGGTACGGTGGATTAGGTCAAGGCCACGGGCAGTCGCGCTCGTGGTCTTTTTGTTTGGAGCGTTGGCAGAGTGGCTTATTGCGCACGGTTGCTAACCGTGTGGCGCGCCAGCGCCCGTAGGTTCGAATCCTACACGCTCCGCCATATCTCAGGGGGTGCGCCATGGCTAAGGACTTCTCGCGTGCCTTCTACTCATCCGCCGACTGGGAACACGCCAGAGACGCGGCGCTGACGCGCGACGCTCACCTATGCCAGCACTGCTTGCAGCAAGGAGAGATCACGCCCGCCGTCATGGTGCATCACATCACGGAGCTGACACCAGCGAACGTCAACGACCCGAACGTTGCGACCAACCTAGACAACCTCGTTAGCCTTTGCGACCGATGCCATAAGAAGGTGCATGGTTGGATAAGGCAAGGCTCAACGCGTCAAGGGTTGGCTTTCGACAGCGACGGGAACTTGATATCGCTTTCAGACTGACACACAAACACGACACAACGCGGCGCAAGCGCGGGAAATCGAACGCAAAACCGCAGGTAGACCCGCGTGACAATCCCCCCGGTCTGAAAAACGCAGACGGTGCCTAGGGCACCAACGCCGGGAGTCAATTTTATTCGTGCGCCGACTTTTCAAAGGGGGGTGGTCTTGTGAAGAAAGAAAAAGTATGCGATAGTTCGCAAGTTTCGGGCAAAGTTGCCGAGAGTAAGCCGAAGCGCAAGCCCGCCACCCCGCAAGCGAGGGTTGACAGCGAGTTGCGCAAGCTTCAACGCCTTACCAAAGACGCGATACCAGAGGACAAGCGCAACGTTGTGCTTGGGATGCTTCCCAACCTTGCGTTCATGAAGTACAAGTTGGACGAAGCCCGCAAAGATTTGCTTTATGAAAGCATCTACACCGAGTATGACAACGGCGGCGGGCAATCGGGCTTGCGCGAGCATCCCGGCTTTTCCGCCTACAACAAGCTATTCACTACGTTTCAGCGCGGCATCAAGCAGCTTTGCGACATGATGCCGACCGGCGCGGCGGCTGCTGATGCGCTCACGGACTACCTAGCTGAAACGCGCTATGACTAAGGCCGCTAAGGCTGGGCGGTGCGAGAAAGCTATACGTGAATACTTCGGCGGCGTGCTGGACGGGTCTATAACGGCCTGTCGCAAGATCAAGCAGGTAGCTGCAAAGATTATGCGCGACATGGACAACAAAGACCCGATTTATCCGTACCATTTCCGCGAAGAGTACGCGAGCAAGCACGTTAACTTCATTGAACGCTTTTGCCGCCTACCATCCGGCAAGCTTGGGCACGCTTTCAAGCTGGAATTGTTCCAACTTGCCATTCTGTCCGTGATTTTCGGCTTCGTTGACGCAGAGGGCTTGCGGCAGTACCGCGAAGTGCTTTGGGTCATGGGCAGGAAGAACGGAAAGACCGCGCTTGCGTCCGCAATCGAAATTGACTTGCAGGTGAACGATGACGAGGGCGCACCAGAGGTCTACAACGTCGCAACCGCCCACGATCAGGCGGCTAAGGGCTTCAACAACGCTTGGCGCATGATTAAAACGTCACCGGCGCTGTCAAAGCACATTCGCAAGCGCGTGAGCGACCTATATTGCGATTTGAACATGGGCACCATCAAGGCGCTTAGCGCAAACACGAACCACCTTGACGGCTTGGACGTGTCGGGCGCGATCATCGACGAGTTGGCGGCCATGCGAAACCGCGACTTGTACGACCTGACCATACAAGGCACGTCGGCGCGTAGGCAACCGCTGGTTTTGGAGATCACAACCAACGGTTTTGTTCGCGTTGGCATCTTCGATGCTCAATACCAGTACGCCGCGAAGTGGCTTGACGGTCAGGCAACCGGCACGGACGCGGAACGCTTCATTGCGTTCATCTACGAATTGGACGAACGCGAGGAATGGGAGCATGAACCGGCTTGGGTCAAGGCGAATCCGGGCTTAGGCACTATCAAATCACTGCCAGCGCTTCGCAAGAACGTGAGCAAGGCCAAGAACGACCCTACGTTTCTGCCGACGCTGCTTGTTAAGGATTTCAACCTGATTGAGAACCAAAGCCAAGCTTGGCTTACATGGTCAGAGATTCACAACGACGCGACATTTGACCCGTCGGACGGCTTCACATATGCGATTCTGGGCGTTGACGCTTCGGACACTACCGACCTTACGGCGGCGTGTCTGCTCATGCAGCGCCCAAACGACCCGAACATATACGCGCTGCACATGGCGTGGATTCCGCAACGTGCGCTAGAGCAAGCGGAGCGCGAGGGACGGCGCGGCGGGCGCGACGGCGTGCCCTATGATGCGTGGATTGCCAACGGCTACTTGCGCACGTGCCCAACGCCGATTATCGACAAACGCACGGTGCTTGATTGGGTGGCCGAGATTCAGCAGAAATACGGCATCTATGCCGTTGCTTGCGGCTATGACCCGTGGCATATGCGCGACGTGCCGACCGTGGAAGCTTACGAAGGGTACTTTGGCGCTGACTACTTCCGGCGCGTCGTGCAGGGTGCGCAAACCCTGTCAATGCCCATGAAGGAACTGCGGGCGCTTTACCGGGAGAACCGAATAGTTGACAACGCCAACCCAATTGCGGAGTGGTGCCGCTCAAACGTGGCCGTCAGATCGGACGCGAACGGCAACATTGCGCCGGACAAGAAGAACCAAGACCCGCGCAACCGCATTGACGCATGGGCGGCGGAGTGTGACGCGTTCGTAGTCCTTAAAGACATGGCCGACGAATACCAATCAATGATAGGGGGCTGAAACCTTGGCAAGACTGAAACCGCGCTTGCGCTCAATGTTCGATTCCGTGTTTCACGGCAAGCAGATGCAAGCCGTAAACGGCTACTTCTCAACGTTCACGGCCTACCAACCAAGCTTCACCACTTGGACGGGCGGCATTTACGAAGCGGAGTTGACGCGCTCAATCATCGAGAGCGGCGCGAACCACGCAAGCAAGCTGAAACCAGAGGTGAGCGGCACCGCGCAGAGCCACGCCACGGCTTCGCTGGCCTACCAGCCCAACCCGTGGATGACAACGCCGCAGTTCATCAAGCGCATTTACACCATGTTGCAGGTGAACGACACGGCGTTGATTATTCCGCTGTTCGCCGATGACAACACAACGCACGTTGGCTATTACCCGGTGTTGCCGAGCAAATGCACGGCCTATGACGTGGGCGGCGAACTTTGGTTGAAGCTGGACTTTCCGACTTCTGAAAGCGTGTACGTGGAATGGTCACGCGTCGGCGTTATGACGCGCCACCAGTACCGAAGTGATCTTTTCGGCGACGGCACCAACGTGCTTAACCCAACGCTAGAACTGATGCACGCGCAGACCGAAGGGGAAATGAACGCCATTAAGCAAGGCGCTTTCATCCGCTTTATAGGCAAGTTGAGCCAGAACCGCAACGACAAGGACAGGGAACAGGCCGCAAAGGACTTCAACAAGCAGCTTGACCCGTCTAACGCGGGCGGCATCGCCGTGTATGACCGTATCTTTGACGATGTGAAGCAGATTACGCCGTCAAGCTACACGGTTGACGCGGCGCAGATGGAGCGCATCGAGAAGAGCGCCTATAGGTTCTTCGGTACCAACGAAGATGTGGTGCTGAACAAGGCGAACGAGGACACCTATAACGCGTTCTATGAAGGGAACATTGAGACGTTCGCCGTTCAGCTTGGCTACGTGCTAACCGCGATGACCTACAGCAGGAACGAGATTGCCCACGGAAACGAAATCATGTTTTCGGCAAACCGCTTGGAGTTCGCCAGCAACACCACGAAGCTTGCCGTTTCAACGGCGCTTTTCGACCGTGGAATCTGGAACGGCAACCAAGTTGCCGACGTGTTCCAATCGCCGCACTACGAGGGCGGCGAGCGCCACGTAATCCGTGGCGAGTATATCGACCTTGGGTTGATTAGCGAGCATACGGCAGAGCAAGCCGCGAGCGCCGCGCAGACCAACGCCAACATTGCGCTTTCAGAGCAGATAGGCGCACCAAAGGACAAGGGACAAGGGGGCAACGATGCCAAGCAAGCCGAATGAAAGACAGTACCGAACATTGACCGCCACGCTCGCGCCGCTCAAACGCGCAGACGAGGGCGGCGAAGAGCCGAAGAAGCGCTTTGACAGTGATTACTACGTCGAGGGCTACGCAAGCACGTTCAATGACCCCTACCCCATCTATTGCGACTTCGCGGGCAACGAGTATTTGGAGATCATCAGCCCCGATGCTTTCCGCGAAGCCGATATGTCGGACGTGATTTTGCAGTACGACCACGAAGGGCGCGTGTACGCCCGCACGAGTAACGGCACGCTGCTTATCGAGCCGGACGAACACGGCTTGTTCATCGCCGCCGACCTGTCGCGCAGCCAAGCATCGCGCGAGCTTTACGAAGAGATAGCCGCCGGACTTATCACGCGTATGTCATGGGCGTTCACCGTGGCCGCTGACGAGTTCGACAGGGAAACCCGCACTACCACTATTACGCGGGTCAAAAAGGTTTTCGACGTGTCGGCGGTGAGCCTTCCGGCTGACCCCAACACCGAGATTAGCGCACGCAACTTGCTTAACGGAGAGATTGAGCAGACGCGCAAGGAGTTTGCGCGGCGGCGCATGACGCACGCGAGAGCGTGCGCCGTAATGGCAATTGCAAACGCAAGAAAGAAAGGCTAGAACCATGGATGAACTGTTGAAGGAACTGCAAGCGCTGATTGACAAGTACGCCGAGGGAACCCCCGAGGGAGTGACCGAGGAAGAGGCCAAGCAGGACGAAGAGCGCATGGCCGAACTTACGGCGGAGATCGAGCGCAAGACCACCGAGCAGGCCGAGCAGCGCAAGACCCGCGCCGCCGCTGTCGCCGCCGCCCGTTCCGCTATCGAGAGCGGAGCCGCGCCGAAGGTTTCCACCGTGCCGCTGGCACGCAGCGCGAGCGCTGCCGGTGCCGTCGTGCGCGACACTACCGACTACGAAGCCGCAGCGAAGCGCGGTTGGCTCAAAGACATTGCGACCCGCGCGGGCGTTCAGCTTGGCGGCGGCAACGAGATGACCACGCAGGAGCGTGCGGCGTTCACCGCGCTTACCACCAACACAGATGCCGTTATCCCGAAGGAGATTCAAGGCCAGATCATCAGCCTTGTTGACAATTCGGCGGTGCTGTTCGGCGATGTGAGCCGCTCAACCTTTAAGCACCAATTCGAGTTGGTGCGCCACACCGGCATTGCGCAGGGCGATGCCGAGCAGACCGACGAGGGCAAGGCACCCACCGACGAGAAGAACGAGTTTGACACCATCGGGCTTGTTGGCGTGGAGATCAAGAAGACCGTTAAGCTGTCCCGCAAGATGGCCGTTCAGTCCATTGACGGCTTCGAGAACTGGCTAATTTCCGAGGTTGCCGCCCGCATCGCCGTTGCGGCAAACGCTTTCGTCCATACGCGCCTTGACGATGCCAAGTTGGGCATGGCGGTTGATAACAAGCTGACCGTTGCAAAGGCCGGAACGCTCACCAAGGCCGACATTGTGAAGACCCTTGGGCTGTTGAAGACCTTTGCGAACCCCGCGCCGAAGGGCTGCATTATCTACGCGAACAACAACACCATTTGGAACTACATTGCCATGGTTGAGGACGCTAACAAGCGCAGCTACTTTGTGGACGAAAAGAGCGATGACCCCGCCGTGCAAGGCCGCATCTTCGGGCGCATCGTCAAGCAGGACGATGCTTGCGGCGATGGCATTATCAAGGTTGGCTATCCCGACCTTATCAAGGGCAACGCCTTTGACGGCGTGGACGTTACGGGCTACGTCGCAACCGACGGTTCGCAGAACCATTGCTTCGACGGCTACTTGCTCTATGATTGCGGCCTTGCCGTCCCGCAGTCTTTCGCGCAGCTTACCATCGGCGGCGCATCCGCCTAAGTGATCTAAGGGGGTGCCACCGATGGCAGACGAAAACAAAGCCGACCTTCTGGCGGCTTGCCGTAGCGCCCTGCGCATCCCTGCCGATTACACCGGCTATGACGAAGAGATAGCCGACCTTATGAGCGCCGCCCGTTCCGCACTGGTTGCGGGCGGCGTTTCCGACGCTAAGGCCAACAGCGACGATGACGCAAGCGTGCGCGTCGCCGTGAAAACCTACGTCAAGGCTAACTTCGGCATGGACAACCCGGACGCTGACAGGCTCATGCGCTCATTCGGCGAAATGCTTTGCCGCATGGCCGGAAGCACCGAGCATGGCGGCAAGCCAGAAGCGGGCGCGCAATGAGTATGTGGGCTGGCACGTGCCAGCTTGCCACCGAGACGCAGACGCGCGACAAGCGCGGCGTTGTGTCCACTTCGCTTGCGTTCCGGGACGTTCCTTGCAACGTCCACAGCATCAGCGCGGCAGCTTACTACGCCGCCAGCGCGGCGGGCATCAAGCCGCAAGCGGTAATCGAGTTGAGGGCGTGCGCCTATCGCGGCGAAACGCTGGTGAAGTTCAACGGCGCGTTGCTTGCCGTTGAGCGTGCGGAGCGTTCGCCGGACAACGTGCGGCTAACGCTTGTTGAGAGGGTGGGCGACCGTGAGCAGGGTTAGCAACGACATTGAACGCGAGATTGCCGCCGCCATGCGCGACTGCATAGGCGAAAACGAAGCGGTGTTGGAGCAGAGAGCCGCCGCCGCTGGCAAAGAAGCAGTGAAGCGCCTGAAAGCCGAGAGCCGCAAGCGTTCCGGCAAGTACGCGAAGGGCTGGACTAGCACCGTAGACCACGCAAGCTTGGAACAGGGCGTTGAAGTGACGGTGCATAACAAACAATACCAGCTAACGCACCTGCTTGAAAAAGACCACAAGGTCAAGAACCAGACCGGCAAGACCTACGGTGTTGCGCCGGGTGACGGCGTTATTGCAGCCGTGGCCGAAGAGGTGGGGCGCGAGTTCGCGGCGGGCGGTGATGCGACGTGATAACGCTTGACCAGCTTTGCGGCGTGCTTGACGGTCTGGGCATCCCTTGGGCTAACGAGGGCTTTTCAGACGATGACAAGCCCGCCCCGCCCTACATGAGCCTTGAAGCGGGCTTTGGCGAAACGGCCTATGCCGACAATGCCGCTTGGGCGCGTTGGATGCCCTACGAAATCTTGCTTTACACCGCGCAGCGCTCATATGACCTTGAAAGCAAGATTGCCGACGCGCTGGACGCGTCCGGCTGCGCATTCGAGAAAGCAATAACACACCTAGACGGCGAACGGCTCATTGAAGCGTCGTTCACCGTCAACGTAACCGAGTAGATAGGAGCCTTGAAAATGGCACGCAATGGTTTTTTCGGCGTTCGCAATTCTCATTTCGCGATCGTCCTTGACGAAGACAAGCTTACCTACGAAAAGCCGGTGCATGTTGCCGGTACCGTTGAAATCGGCATGGAGCCGAGCGTTGAGACGGGCACCAGCCACGCGGACAACGAAGTTTGGTTGGAAGAGCAGCAAGACAACGGCGGCAGCGGCACCATGAGTTTCTACGATACCGAGGGCACCCCGGAACTTCGGCAGCTTATCGCTGATCTGGTGGGCTACGAGATCACGGCAGACGGACGCACCAACCTGAAAGCCAACAAGAAGCCAAAGAAGTTCGCTTTCATGTGCGAGCAGCCCGGACACGTCACAGGCCGCCGCCGCTGTCTGCTGATGTGCCAGCTTGCCAAGCCGTCGCAGACCCTCACCACCAACAGCGACACGCCGGAGATCACGCAGCTTGACTATCCCTTTACGTGGAAGCCCGTTGTTCCCCCCGGCGGCACAGCCGATGACCGCACGAGCGGCTATGACAGCTTCACGGGTCTGCCTGACTATGAAACGTTCTTCGATGCCGTCAAAACTGACGGGCTGCTAGAGCGCAAGGCCGAAGCGGAAGACACCGGCACGCCCGCCGAGAACGGGGGCGAGTAATGGTTATCGACTTCGGCGACGGGATGGAGTTTGAAGCCACCTTCAATGGCTTCACGCCCATTGTGTTTTCGCGCACGTTCAGCGTTGAGAAGCCCAACGGCGCGACGCGCCCCAAGGACATTAACGAAGACGTGGGCATGATCGTTGAAACGATGAAGTCTTGCGGTATGCCGTCGATGACGGCGCTTCTTGAAATCGCCTATGCGTGCATCAAGACCGCGAAGCCGCGTTGGGGGCTTGGCTTTGACAAGTGGGTGAAATCGCTTCCGCCCGCCGCGTTCGACCTACAGAAGGGGGACGGTTGGGCGGCTGACGTGATGGGCATTGTCGAGGATAACTTTTTTCCTTCAACGCCCGATGGAGTGGAAGCCGCGCCCGCCGAAGCAGCCAGCGCCGCCACTGCCTAGCAACCTGTCAGACGCGTGCGACGCGCGTTATCTGTACAACTGCCAGCAATGCGGGCTTTCCATCACCGATTTGCAGCAACTTAGCTTCCGGCAGGTCAAAGACCTGTTGGAGATTCACGCGTTCTACGCCGATGCCGTCGCCAACTACGAAGACGACGAAAAGGCACGCAAGGCCGAAGCGGCATTTTGGGGCTAGTGAACGTTTCACGGCACCGCACCCGCGCGGGCGCGGTGTTTGAAGCGCTCATGCACTTTGAGAATTGAAAGAAGGTGAACCGGCATGGCGGTAAGCTACAAAGGGCTTGTTATCAAGTTCGGCGGCGACACTACCGAACTTCAAGGGGCTTTGAAGAAGGTTTCTAGCGAATCCAAGAAGACCCAAGCGGACTTGAAGGAAATTGACAAGTCTTTGAAGTTCAATCCGGGCAATACCGACTTGCTGCAACAGAAGGTCAAGGCGCTAAACAGCGCCTATGGCGAGACGCAACAGAAGTTGGACGCGTACAAACAGGCGCTTGCGCAGCTTGAAGCGAAACAGCAGAGCGGCGCTAGGCTGACCGCCGAAGAGGAACGGCAATACGACAGCCTTAAACGCGCTATCTTGCAATGCGAAAACCAGCTTGAATCGTACGGCAAGGAACTTGCCGAAACGTCGCGCGAAGCCGAAGCGTCGAAAACCAAGCTATACAAGTTCGGCCAGACCATCGAAGATAACGCCGACAAGCTGGAAAAGGCGGGCAAGGGCGTTGAGCGCGGCGGGCTTGCTATTTCCGGCGGCATCACGGCGGCGGCAACCGGCCTGACCGCCCTTGCGGAGAGCCAAGAAGAGGCCATAGCCAAGAACAACCAGCTTGAAACCGCTTTCACCAGCGCCGGAAGCACCGTTGAGCAAGCGCAGACCACCTATGCGAACTTCTACCGCATCTTGGGCGACGGCGACACCGCCACCGAAGCGAGCCAGAACCTAATCAGGCTCACGCAAGACGAAGAGGAATTGAAGAAGTGGACTGACATTGCAGCCGGTGCCTATGCCACATTCGGCGACGCGCTGCCGTTGGAGAACTTGGCAGAAACGGCGCAGGAAACCGCGCACACCGGCGCGGTAACCGGCAGTTTCGCCGACGCGCTCAACTGGTCAACGGCTAGCGCCGAGCAGTGGAGCAACGCCCTTTCCGGCAATTCTGCCGCACAAGCAGCTTTCAACAAGGCCATTGCAGAGGGTCAGACCAAGGAAGACGCTTTTAACGAAGCACTGGCGGCGTGCAAGACCGAGCAGGAACGCGCGACCCTTGTAACGGACGCGCTGGCGGGCGTTTACGGGGATGCTGGCAAGGCGTTTCAGGAAACCAACAAAGACTTGTTGGCAAGCCGCGACGCGCAAAACGAACTTGAAACATCCATGCGCGAAATGGGCGAAGCGGCCTTGCCGGTAAAGCAGATGGTAACCGAAATTGGCAGCGAGATTCTAGGCAAGCTGACACCGGCGCTTCAAGCCGCTTCGGATTGGTTCAAATCGCTGTCGCCGGAGCAGCAAGAACTAGTCAAGAACCTTGGGCTAGGCGTGCTGGCGTTCGGCGGGGTTACTACCGCCGTTGGCAAGTTCATGCAGAGCGCCGCGCCCATCGGCGGCGCGATCAAGAGCATTGCGGGCGGCTTCGTTGACCTTGGCGGAAAGGCCGACGGGCTGGGCGGGAAGTTCGGCGGTCTTGGCGGCGGATGGAAGAGCCTAACCGGCCTTATCACCGCTAACCCTATCGGCCTTGGCATCGCAGCGGTAAGCGCGGCGGTGGCCGGTCTTACGTGGTTCTTCACGCAGACCGAGACGGGCAAGCAGATGTGGGCTGACTTCACCGGCTGGATTTCGGAGAAGTGGCAGGGCGTTTGTGACTTCCTTAGCGGTGCCGGTGAGTTCTGGGGCGGCGTTTGGAACGACGTTACAAGCGGCGTTGAGCAGTTCAAAAGCGATGTTGCGAGCAAATGGGAAGGCTTCAAGCAGGACGCAAGCAACGCTTGGGAGAACATCAAAAGCACCGTTTCCGAAAAGGCACAGGGCGCGGCTGATTGGGTTTCCGACAAGTGGAACACCCTACAGACCGCCACGCAAACGTACTTCGGCGGAATTGCTTCCACCGTGCAAAACGACATGAACACGGCAAAGCAGGTGGGCAGCAGCGCGGGCAGCGCCCTGCAAGCCGCCCTTTCCGGCGACTGGTCAACCGCCAAGGCCGAAGCCGCCAACGCCTTTAACGCGATCAAGGACAACATCAGCCAGAAGATGGACAACGCGCAGCAAAACGCCGTGCGCGTCGCCGATGCCATAGGCAACAAGCTGGGCTTTCCGGGCTTGGGCGAGAAGGTAAACGGCGTGTTCAACAGCGTTCGAGACTTCATGAAGAACCCCATTGAAAACGCGTGGAACTTCATAAAGGACATACCGGGCAAGATTATGAGCATCTTCGGCGGCATCAAGATTGAGTTGCCGAAAATCAAGATGCCGCACTTCAACGTTTCTTGGAACGACGTTGGCCCAATCAAGCTGCCTAGCGTGTCCGTTGACTGGTACGCACGCGGCGGCTACTTCGACAAAGCTTCGATCATCGGCGTTGGCGAAGCGGGCGGCGAGTACGTGGCGCCTGAAAAGCAGCTATGGGACTTCATCGAACGCGCGGTTAACAACGCGTTCAACGGCGGACAGCCCGCGCAGCAAATCGCCGTCAGCGTCGAGGTCAACGCGACGGTTGCGGGCAATGCGGACGCGTACCAGACAGGCCAGCAAATCGGCCTTGGGATTGCAAGCAAGCTAAAGCAAAGGGGTGTGAGCGTTGCAACGTAAGATGAAGCGGGCGCAGACCGACCGCGTTATATTCAACGGGCACGACCTAAGCGCCCTTGTAAGCTGCAAGGTCAACCGGCCTATCATGGCACCTGTAAACGCGAACTTCGAGAGCGTTTCAGGCCGCCACGGCGAGTTGTTCAAATCGGCCTACTTCGGGGGCTATGATCTGCCGGTTGACATTTGGCTAAGAAGCGATGACAGGCGGGACGCGGCGGCGGTTCGCCACGCACTGGCGGAACTGCTATGCACCGACGAACCCGCGCCGCTGGTGCTTCCCGATGACCCCACGCGCTACCTTCTGGCAATCGTGAGCGGGTCAACAGACCTTGGCGAGATCACGGACGCTTGCCCAAGCACAACGGTGACGTTCCATGTTGGCGATCCGTTCTATTACGGCAACAAGCGCCGCGTTGAAGTCAAGGCGGGAACGTTCACGGTGAACGCGGGCGGCAACCGCCCCGCGCATCTGGCAATCACCGCTAAGCCGTCTTCAAGCGCGGCTTGGTATATCAGGAACGTTGACACGGGCGAGCAAGTAAAGCTTGCGTCGAGCGTCACAAGCACAAGCACCGTGCGCGTTGACATGGCGCTAGAGCGGGCGACCGTCAACAGCCAAGCCGCCGCCGTCACGCTTGATTCGGATTTCTTCACGATCAATGGCCGCACGACCCTGCAACTAAGCGGCGGCAGCGCGGTGCTGGAATGGCGGGAAAGATGGCTTTAATCAGAAAAGTTGGCTTCACGCGCTTTTCGCGCTGGGGCGTAAACCTTGGGCGGCTGGACGTTACGGCGGCGACGCACACCGAAGCGCTGGACGGCACCGACGAAATCAAGGTGACGTGTTCCGATGACGTGAACAAGGGTGACTATATCGTTTGGGTTGACGCGCAGGGCAAGACCCATGAACACATTGTTGACGATGCGAGCCGAACCCACGGCGAAGACGGAACCTTGCAAACCGAGTTCACGGGCGTTAACTCAATCGCCGAACTTTGGGACGATTGGACGGACGATGTAAGGCCGTCGGGGCAGGTTGCAACGGCGCTTGCCCGCGTGCTTACCGGCACGCGCTGGGCGGTGGGCGCGTGCGACGTGACCGCAAGCGCAAGCGTCGTTCTCTACCACCAGAGCGCCCGCGAATCCATAGCCGAGATTTTGGAAGCGTGGGGCGGCGAGTTGGAAACCACCATTACAACCAATGGTTCTTCGGTGGTTTCGCGCCAAGTCGGCGTGCGCAAGCTGCGCGGCAACCAGTCAAGCCCTAAGCGCTTCACGTGGACGAAGGACATTAAGACCATCACGCGCACGGTGGCGGCTGACAACCCGAAAACGCGCGTCTACGGCTACGGCAAGGGCGTTGAGACGGATTCGGGGGCTTACGGCAGACGGCTGACCTTTGAATCAATCAACGGCGGCAAAGCCTACGTCGAGGATGCCGCCGCAACGAAGATTTGGGGGCATCCGAACGCCAGCGGCACCGCTCTGCCAGCTTGCACAAGCTACGTGAACGAGCAGTGCGAGGATGCCGCGCAGCTTCTAAAGGAAACGAAAGCGTACCTTGCAGAGGTCAGCGAACCGAAGGTTAGCTATGAAGCGAGCGTGCTTGACCTGTACGCGTTCGGGCGAAGCTGGGAAGGCGCGGCGGTTGGTGACCGCGTGGCGATAATCGACAAGGGCTTTACCGAAGAGGGCATAAGGCTTACCGGGCGCGTGTCGCAGATCGAACGCGACTTGCTGGGCGGCGACGCTACCGTTACTTTCGGCAACCTCATTAACAGCATGGCCGATATGTGGCAGAGCGTGAGCCAGACCCTAAAGAACAGCAGCCGCGCGGCGGCGACCTATGACGCGGTGGCGGGCACGTCGGTTAGCTGGCTGGTGCAGCTTCAAGACGCGCTTAACGATCAGTTCAATTCAGTTGGAACCTACAAGGTTGAAACCTTTGAACTTGGCAGCTTGTACAGCAACGTGCCCTTGAACCCCGAAACCGGCTTGCCGCTCAAAAGCGTGTCGGGTATGTGGTGCGTGAACATTTCCGGGCGCGGCATCCGCCTTGCTTCGAGCCTTACGAGCAGCGGGCAATGGAACTGGAAGACGTTCATAACGGGCGCGAGCGTGACCGCCGATTGCATCAACGCCGGAACCATGAGAGCCGACCGCATACGCGCGGGGCTGCTGACCGATGACAGGGGGCGCAACACATGGGACTTGACCAACGGAACGTTGACCACAAATTACATGAAGGCCACCAACGCCACCGTCAACGGCCAGTTCTCATGCGGCCTTGCGTCTAACCTGCTGCAACTGATTGCCGGGGAGATTCGGGGAATCGAAAACGGCGTGCAGATCGGCGTTATCGACTTTTCGGCGCATATGCGCAACGTGACTACCGGGAAACTGACAACAGGTTTGCAACTTACGGGCAACAACCATATACGCATCACCACCCCGCTAATCTCCGTCGCCGCTTCTGGCGACGAGAGCGTAACGACAACCCACGCCCGAACCGGCACTTACTCGCAACAGATAGTCAGCAGCATTACGGACAAGGGAAACGGGGCTATCGCATGGCGCTACGGCACTATGTCAATGAGTTTCATTGACGGGCTTCTAACCACCTGTTCGACGTTCAAATAGAAAGGGCAGACATGGGCAATCCGATTTACTACGTTGCGCACGACCCGTTGGGCAACACCGAACAGCAAGTTGCGGAGTTCGACCCCGCGTTGCTTGCCGAGGCGGAGCGGGCGGGAATAATCTTCATCGCCGTTGACGCGGACGGGAGCCGCACCATCGTACCGGCTTGCGACGTTGCGCCGCCCGAAAGCCACGAGGGCAGCATTTCGCTTGTTCAGCCGGTCTACGTCGATGACCGCATGGACGCGGTTCTAGGTGTTTTCGACGCGCTGCAAGCGGTCATGTTCCCCGAAGCCGTGGCGATGGCTGCCACAGAAGCGCCGGCGACGGCACCGGCGGCAGACCCCGCGCAGAACTTCCGCGACAAACTGGAAGCATTGCGCCGAATCACGTTGGCAGGTGACAGCCGATGAACACGCACACGCTTGAACTAGACCTTAGCAAGGACGGCTTGGGCGCTGGCCTTGTCCGCGTCGGTCAGGGCGACAAGCACGGAACCACCATCAAGGCGCTAATCTACGACGGCGGCGCGGAAGCGGCGCTAACGGGGTTCGCGGCCTACCTTGAAGTGCTGTTGCCGGACAAGCGTCACTACTACCGCGCCGCCGCCGCCGTTTCGGGCAACGCCGCAACGGTGACGGTTGACGAAAACAAGCTTTGCAGCGTGGCCGGTTACACCGACGAAGCCTATTTCGCGTTCGAGAAAGACGGCGTGCGCTACTCAACGGAGCGGTTCGCCGTCGAGATTCTGCGATGCGTCACCGAGGGGCAGCAGCCCGCGCAGAACTGGGATGACGCTATAGACAACCTCATTTCGCGCGGAAACGAAGCCGTCAGCGCAGCCAACACGGCAGCGGGAGCCGCCAACGCGGCGGCAGACGCGGCGAACAAAGCAGCCGCCCGCGTAGAAGCAGCGGCGAGCAGCGCCAACAGCGCGGCGGCATCGGCCAACAACGCCGCTGCGGCAGCGAACAGCGCGGCAAGCGCCGCCCGCACGGCAGCCACCACCGCAAGCAACGCGGCTAGCGCCGCAACGAGCGCGGCCGGTGCCGCTAACGACGCGGCGGGAGCGGCGAACACGGCAGCGCAACGCGCAAACAACGCAGCCGACCGCGTGGACAGCGCCATAGCCGACGCGGAAAAGGCGACGAAGAGCGCCAACGAAGCGGCATCAAAGGCCGATGCTTCGGCGAGCAAGGCGGACATTGCGGCAGCGGACGCGATTACAGCCGCCGAGGATGCCCGCGACGCGACCAAACGGGCGCTAAGCATAATCGGTTCGGGCGGCGGCG
>ENA-UOJM01000924-UOJM01000924.1-human-gut-metagenome-genome-assembly--contig:-P116-NODE-924-length-32197-cov-8.650084_pt1 | contig 32197 bp, 30 predicted proteins | sample MGYA00242349_ERZ723896 | MGnify/ENA metagenome assembly ERZ723896 | reverse complement strand
ACCAGATGCTTACCACCCTCAGCGCCATGCTGCGCCGGAATGTGAAAACGGATGCTGCTGTGCAGGCGGCCAGAGCAGTCAACCGGCAGAAAGTTCCTGTATATCAGGCAGACCTCACGATGATACAGAATACTTTTATGGCGGCATTGCGGGAAGTAAAAAAAGAGATCGGTAACGATTTTACGGCGGCGCAAACCTTGACCAAAGGCATCACCCAGCAGATGTTCTCCAAGTTGACAAAAGGTCAGGATGTCCAGACACCGACTATCACGCCGGAAATGATTTCCGCCGCTGTCACCCAGAGTGCGGCCGGGATGGACGGTGTGCAGAAGGAAGCGTTGGACAAGTTCGGTCAGGCGCTGACGGAATTCCTCCAATCCACTTTAGACCATGCGCAGGAGAAGCAAAATGCCGACCCGGAGTAATGAGCAGCTGTGCGAGTTGGCGCAGGCAGGGGATACGGCTGCCCGTGACATTCTGCTGGAAAACAATCTGGGATTCATCCGAAAAATAGCGTTGGAGCAATACCGGAGTATGGGGCTGGATGAAAATGATATTGGAATTGATTTAGATGATTTGGTGCAGGAGGGAAGTATCGGCCTGCTGAACGCGATCCCTTTGTTTGATGCTGGACGTGGCATGAAATTTCTGACTTATGCAGCACCGGCGATCCGCAATGCCATGACAGACTGTATCCGTGCTGCCCTCGCTCAGTTTGAGCAACGGATGGTGGATAAGAAAAACGGCCCCGGCTTCCAGAGAGTATATCTGGATGACATTCTGTCCGATGATGAACGGATGCTGCGGATCGAAGCCATAGCTGACCCCCATACCCAAACGCCGGAGCAAATTTACATCCAAAAAGAACAGCTGACGGAACTGTATGCGGCGCTGGACAAGCTGACTGCCAGAGAGCAGACTTATCTGCTGTACCGCTATGGGTTTACCGATGGAATCGAACACCCGCTGATCGGTGCGGCGCTCCACTTCCACCTCAGCGAGAGCCGGACAAAGAAGGTGGAGGGCGAGGCGATGGACAGCCTGCGTGGGAAGCTGCCGTGGTGGTTCTGATACGATGGGAAGCATCGGCTGACGGGGGCTTTGATATACCTTTGTTCCGCAAATGACACGGCTGACAGACAGTGCTTGCCCGCACCGCCTGCCAGCCTTTTTCTGTCGCTTATGCTGCCCCGCAAGGGGCAACCTTTCCCGCCAGAACGCCGCAACTGTGGCCACACTTTTCAGGGTGTGCTACAATTCCGGCTGCCATCTGCTCCACAAAGGTATAACACACTAGACTTTCCGAGGGAAAGTCGTGTGCCAACAGGGATGCTGCTCGCCCCTATTGGAAACCCAGAGCAAAAGGGAAATTCCCTTTGAAAATCCGATTTGTCATGAAGGACAAAACGGAAATCGAGGTATGACGAAAACATAAAACAACTCCCGACTGCCGGATTTGATTCCGATGGTCGGGAGCCATTTTATCGTTACAGACTGAGGGGCTTTGTCTGGTCGTATCACTCAAGTCTCTTGTAGCAATCTCAGTGTTTGTTATCTTTTCTTTTTCAATTCATGTTTGAACAGGGCTGCCATCTGATCTTTTCCTCTTTTGGTGCCAAGATCATCAATGCTCATTTCACCATTAAACACCAGCGTCATAATTCCTATGTATGCTTCTCCAAGTGCCGCTGTAAGTACACCTGCCGTTGCCGCAGAAATAGCACCACCTGCAACAGTTCCAACACCGGGAATCAATTTAACCAAATTGGATACTACAGTTTTTCCTAATAGCGTCGCTCCTCCTGATCCTAATGTTGATGAAAGAAAGGCCGTAAGAATGCTTTTGTTGACGTCGAAACCAAATATAACCGTAATTGATGCAATCATTCCAAGCTGAGTGGGGATAAGTAATGCACAGTCCGAAAACGGAATCGGCGCTGCACCTTCTCCTGCAGCTGCCAGGGTTGCCGTAGCTATCGCAGCTTGCGCTCTTTTCTTTTTCTCAGCCAGACTCGCTATTTGAACATTTTGCAGAGTATCCATTAGCTCGTCCGGCAATGCTTCCCCCATCACATGAATCAACACATCGAGTCCATAGGATTTTGCGACATACTCTTCATCAATCTCGTAATCCTCTGCCAATACGGGAACGACCTGAACTACATCTAAGTTTTCGTTGAGAATCATCTTTCTCATTGCGTCCGCATTCTTTTTGGAAAAGGACTGTGTCAATACAACAATTATCGGAACTTGTGTTATCTGATTCTCTTGTGAAAGTTCCTTTAACCACTCGATTTCTTCTGGTTCCACACGGTTTGATGCAGTATTGATGCAATACCAAATACAGTGGATTGCCTTGTTAATATCCTGAGTGGCAAGTCCCTTACTAATGGTTTCCATGACTTCCTGCTTGACCTGCTGCTGTACTTCTTTTCCAAGCTCAAATCCTTTTGTGTCATATATTGCAAGAGGGATCCCTTTCTTGCTTATTTTACGCATATGGTCTGTCACTGGTTTTCCCATACCAGTCTCAGCAAGCTTGTCACGAAACACAGCATTGATAAGCGTACTCTTGCCTACCCCTGTCTTACCAGCCACTATAATATTCAAAGTGTTCAGATTCTTAATCTTCTCGGATATTGCGTCTATAGCCTCCTGTGCTACCTTATCTATATCAACAGCCATGTACTTATTCCTCCTTAGATTCTTCCTTCTTCAGAACTTCAGGGCCCATGTTCTCAAAGTTAATTTTGTCCTTCTTAAGTGAAGATTTGTAGAGCTTGTTGCTGCATTTCTTCATCAGTGGCGGAATCACTAAGAAACCTATAGCCGTTACAGCTACAATTCCAATAATCCAGTAAATTGTCCTTCCTTTACTCATGGTACTACCTCCTGTTTTTTGGCACAACTCTTTTTTCATAATATGAGTTGTATTTTTTGCGAAGGCTCGTCCGAGCCCTAAGTTTCGCTTTGCAGTCTTGTATCTTTTGCCTTTCAAATGCACCATCTAAAATAAGCTTACACTTCCTTGATTTTCAGGCAACAAGGTAATCGATGAACTGTATCGTTTTCTGTATATTGCTTTTGCAGATAATGTCTGCCAGAATGGACTACAAAAGTTCCACCATTATTTTAGCTGGCATTGTAACCGGTGGAAGCTTTATCTATGAGATCATCCCAAAATATTTCAAAGCTTCGGTAATTGCTGCTTCCTTTTCCGTCGGACATTTCGGCACTTTAGCATCTTCCTTCTTTGACAGATTATAATTCTGCCCCACATCCAACCCGCACTTCCGCTTAACTTGGGAGATATACAGGCTGGAGACCTTCAAACCGTACTTTTCCAGCACATACGCCTTAATCTGTTCATAAGTCGCACCCTTCTGGAACCCGGACATATCCATATCTTCCAAAGAGAACTCCACCCGCACTTTCTTCGAGTCGATTTCTCCCTTGGAAAGCAAGACAACCGTCTCCACATGGCTGGTGGCCGGGAACTGGTCCACAGCCCATGCCTTCTCCGCCCTATACCCTTTCTTCTTAAAATACGCCAGATCTCTCGCCAGCGTCTCTGGATTGCAGGACACATAGACCACGCGGTCCGGATTCAAGATCGCTACAGCATCCATGAATTCTTCTGTGCTTCCGCTTCTCGGCGGATCCATAAATACCACATCGGCATGAGCGTTCTGGGAGGCCATCTGGACCATGAATTTTCCGGCATCGTTGTTGTAGAAGCGGATGTTTTTCTCGCCGTTTGCCTTCGCGTTTGTTACGGCATCCCGGACGGCATCCTTGTTTAACTCGACGCCAATGACTTCCTTCGCGGCGGACGCTGCAACGATTCCGATGGTACCGATTCCGCAGTAGGCGTCAACAACGGTCTCTTTTCCGGTGAGTCCTGCTGCCTCGATCGCCAGGTTGTAGAGCTTCTCCGTCTGAACCGGGTTGATCTGGTAGAAGGATTTTGAGGAGATCCGGAATTTCTTGCCGCAGAGGACATCGACGATAAATCCAGGTCCGTAGAGCACATGTTCCTTTTCCCCAAGGACCATGCTGGTGTCACGTCCATTCACATTCTGCACTACGGTCGTGATCTCCGGGTGAACCTTTCGGAGCGCCTTCACGAAGTTGTTCTTCGACGGGAACACCGGGGATGCGGTGATCAGGACTACCATGATCTCCCCTGTGGCATGGGCGGTGCGCACCAGGACATGGCGCAGGAAGCCGTATCCGGTATCCTCATCGAATACCTTCATTTTGAAGGAGGGAAGAAGTTCACGGATCGTTCCGATGATCTCGTCCGCCTTTTTGTTCTCGATCAGGCATGTCTCCACCGGGAGAACCGTGTGGGTTCCCTCTTTATATACACCGGAGATGATACGACCTTTCCTGTCGCGGGCCATGACTGCATGGACCTTGTTCCGGTAATGGAACGGGTCGTCCATGCCGATGATCTCCTCGACCCTGCAGAACGGGCGGAGAAGATCGGAGACTTCTTTCTTTTTGTGCTCTAACTGCTTCTCATATGGCATGTCCAGATACTGACAGCCGCCACAGGTCTTGAAATGTGGACAGAGGGATTTTTTCCGCTCTGTTTTTGCTTCTGCCTGGACAGATGCATTTTTTCCCTGAACATGTGCTGTTTTGCGGTCATCCTGGCGTTTCGCTGCGGATACCGCCTTCTTTTTATCACCAGCGTTCATGTTTTTCTCCCCTGTATGATTCCATGCTCCGCCATACTTCTTTTCTAATTTTTCATCAATGTATCCCAGCTTTTTTTCTACACTTTTATCCTGATTTCCGTAGTTTCTTCCGTTTCTTTTCTCTGTACCGCTGACGAAATTCTGCGTTTCTTTTCTTCCGCTATTTCTTTCGGTCTTCCCGTTCACATCTCTTCCATTATTCCCGTTTCTGCCAGCGTTCTCTTTCTTCCAGCTCTTCTTTCCCTTATCACCGCCACTTTTAAACTTCTTTTCCCTGTATTCCATAATAAATATTTCTCCATTCTTATCTGAAACATTCCGCTTGATTCCCGGAATGCGGATGATTATAATAACACATAAAGTATAGCGTTTTTTCCCGGAATATTCCACTGAAACTTTTTACCTGGGACAATTCCGGCCGTTATACACAGTTAGACATTTTCTGAGCTGAAAATACTGCATGAAACATGCAGATTTTGCCGGCTTAGAATACAAAACATCAGTAAAATCAGTTGTAACTGTTCCTCACATTTTCAAGAAAGGACGCAGCATCTGGACACTCCAGACACTGCCGGAAAACAAATCATGAATAACGAAACCAATACCCCTGTTGCCGAATCCGGACGCCCAAAGGACGTCACCGGACGAATCGAGACAGAGATCCGCACCTACGATCTCCTGGACTCCTTAAATATTCCCTACATGCGCTTTGATCATGAGGCCGCGTTCACCATCGATGCCTGCACCGGCGCAGACGAGGTCCTGGGAATCCATATCTGCAAGAACCTCTTTCTCTGCAACGCCCAGAAGACGAAGTTCTACCTTCTCCTGATGCCGGGACATAAGAAATTCAAGACGAAGGTTCTCTCCAAACAGATCGGTTCCGCGAGACTTTCCTTTGCGGATGATGACCATATGAAGGAATATCTCGGCCTGACTCCCGGATCTGTCAGCATCATGGGACTCATGAATGACCCGGAGAACCATATAAAGCTTCTGATCGATTCTGACGTCTTAAAGGACGAATATTTCGGCTGCCATCCGTGTATCAACACCACAAGCATGAAGCTCAAAACGTCCGATATCATGGAGAAATTTCTCCCGGCTGTTCATCACGAGCCGACGATCGTGGATCTTCCATGGGAGGAATAAAAACAGCGTTTTCCACCAATCATCGTAAGTACCAGTTTTCCCACACGCTAAAGTCACCTGTAGAATCCATTAACAGGAATTATTTTTAAATGGTAACTATTCAGCACCTTCATAGTTACGTGCAAAAATCCATTCCAGATCAGCTTCGCTGATGGGATTTTTGCCTTCCAGCCTATGTTTTCTTACGGTCAGCGCAGCAAGTGCGCAGACCTACTGAACAGTTACTTTAAATGTATATCTACAAAAAGAAGAACAGGAACGCAGATCTCATCAAGAGACCGCGTCCCCGTTCTTCTTTTTTATCCTTTATTCTATCCTGAAACCTTTATCCGCTCACTGCGCATTTCCGCAGAAAACGTACCATTTTCCCGGCCGTCAGTATCCAAAATGTGCTGATCTGCCGCCCGTTCCCCGGAAGCTCCGGTTTTACTGCATCACACCATTCGCATCAAACGTATAGCCGACGCCATCGATCGTCATCGTCGTGCCTGTCACCATAGCACCTAACTCAGACGGATCCAGATAATACCAGTATCCATCCGGATTGATCCAGCCGCTCATTCTTCCGCCGTCACGGTAGAAGTACCATTTGCCGCTCTCATTCTTCCACTCACCGGTATCCACCGCGGTTCCCTTAGTGGCTTTCGGAGCGTAATCCTTGTAAGTGAATTCCAGGCATACATTTCCGTTGATTCCATTTACATGTCCCTTATCCGTACACTGCCAGATCGTGCGGCCCTCGTATGTACCGTCCGCGCCGTATCTCGCAAGCCAGATATCATAGTGGATCTGCTTTGTGTCCATCTCGGTCGTAAATTTGCTGTAGTCACTGTAGACGATCGGTGTGTAGCCTGCCGCAACGATCGTATCACAGAATGCGTTTACCACATCCGTGAGTTCCTGAACCGAAAGCTCCAGGATATATTTTGACTCTACATCCACAGCGATCGGGTACTTTACATTGTATCCGGATACTTTTTCTACAGCATATTTTGCAGCCGCCTTCGCTTCCTCCACAGTTTTCGTCTGAAGATAAACATACGGAGCTGCCTGAACTCCGTTGTCCAAAGCACCCTTCATATTTTTCTCATAATTCGGATCCATGGTGTAACCACCCTCATATCCGTAAGACATCATCTTAATAAAAGCGAATGATATATCATCTGCCGCAACCTTCGCCCAGTCGATATCTCCCTGCCATTTTGCAACACTGATGCCGCGTAGAAGCGCTCCCTCTATTGTTTTTCCATTATTATCCACATAAACACCATTTACCTTTTTCCATGCATTTGCAGGATCCGTTACACTGGTATCCGTGGAGGCCTTATTCTGCTCATCATAACCCGGTCCGATCTCATCCGCAAACGCGGTAAAACTGCCCTGTGTGATCATTAGCGCCGCAAGGACTGCTGCCATATATCGAAATTTTTTCTGAAACATTCTGATCCCGCCTTTCTTTTCTGCCCGTGTTTTATTTCTTAAATATTTTCCATCTTCAAAACTGCACAAGAAACCGTTGTAACTATAAAGATGCTGAACGACTACAAACAGTTTTCTTTAAGTCTTCACAAGTATACTACAATTTCCCTCTTTTTTTATTAAGAACTTCTTACATTTTCGTTGTCACACCTCTAAGACTTTGTGGCAAAATTTCGTCCAGGATAAAAGCCGCCAGTTTCCGGACAGCCTTCCCTGTGCCGCAAAAACAAAAGAACCCTTGAAAACCAAGGGTTCCGGAGCGGAGACGGAGGGATTCGAACCCTCGTACCGGGATGAACCGATAAACGCATTTCGAGTGCGCCGCGTTACGGCCGCTTCGCTACGTCTCCAGGATGTCTGCCTCTTTAAAAAGGCAGACTATATATTATTATACATATTTTTTGAGATTTGTATAGAGAAATCACAAAATAATTTTCACCAGTTTGCTCTTGCGTCGGTTTTCATGCACATGAAAACACGAAGATAGCAGGCATCAATCCACTAATTCCCCTCCGCAAAATAAGCATCCACTGCTCCGGCGATCCCGCTCGCGATTTTCCCCTGGTAGCCGTCATCCTGCAGCCAGGTATCCTCATCAGGATTGCTTAAAAATCCCATTTCAAACACACAGACCGGAATCTCGCACCAGTTGATATCGGAGGAGCTGTCCGTCTCCTGGACACCGCGGTTTTTCGTGCCTGTGGTGCCGCAGACGGTGTCAACGATCTTCTTGGAAAGATTATAGCTCTTGTCGTGAAGACTGGCGTTATAAGGATTCTGGGCCGTCATGCAGGTGGACAGTGCGCCGTAGACGCTGGAGTTATCCATAGAATCGGCATGAAGACGGATCAGGATATCCGCTCCGCTCTTGTTTGCCGCCACAGACCGCTCCGCGCTGCTCATATTCACATCATGGCTCGTGCGGATCATGACGACATGATAGCCGCGGTTTATAAGCTCTTTTTCCAGCTTTTTCGCCACTGTCAGCGTCACCTCGTACTCCGGGACTCCGCTGGATGTCCCCACCGCGCCTTCCGGCATCTTTGCCTTCATGGTCGTGGAGGACGGGCCGATAGGCTCTTTTGAGGTGTTCGCCTTTGCCTGATGTCCCGCGTCGATGGCAACGGTGTGACCGTTAAACGGGATCTCCGGCGCAGTCTCAGCATCATCGCTCGCAGCCGCTGTGTACGCCGCCGCAGCCGCCTCTCTCGCGGCCTCAACGCTCTCTGCCTCGGACATCTCTGAGGACAGTTCTTCTGATTCTGAAGCTGCTTCCGCCAGTTCTGAACTCTCAGAAGCCACATCACCACCCTCTGGATCTGCGCTTAGCGGTTCCCCGGCAGCTTCTCCGAGCACCTGCACGTCCGCATCCCCGGATCCGGAAGCTCCTGTATCCGTGCTTTCTGCCACCAGGTCTGCACCATTCCCGGACATTTCGGCCCCCGCCGCCGTCTCACTGCTCAGATCCACTGCCTCATATTTCCTCGCCCCATTGCATCCGGTAAGCACCAGAGCAAAAAGGGCTGCAACGACAAGGAATCGGAGGAGTCCGTTTCCCTTTTTCATCCTACTCATAGGATCGTTCCTCCTCCGACTACGCATTCATCCTCATAAAATACAACTGCCTGTCCCGGCGTGATCGCACGTTGCGGTTCCTTAAACTGGCACTCCACCGTTCCATCCGGGAGTTCCCTGATGATACAAGGGGATCCCTTGTGGCTGTAGCGGATCTTCGCGAGAACCTCTTTCTCCTCTCCATGAAGACCGTCGATCGCCATCCAGTTCACATCCCTGCAGATCAGATGATCGGAAAACACATCATTCCCCTCGCCGATCACAACCTCGTTCGTCTCCGGGCGAATTCCTGTGACAAACACCGGATGGCCCATCGCGAGGTTTAAGCCCTTTCTCTGACCGACCGTGTAATGAGTGATCCCCTTATGTTTTCCAAGGATCACACCATTTTTATCCACAAAGTTTCCGCTTTCCGGAACACTTTCGGCTTCCCGCTCGATAAATCCGGCATAATCGTTATCCGGCACAAAGCAGATCTCCATGCTGTCCTTCTTCTTTGCCACAGTGAGACCACGGTCCTCGGCGATCTTTCGCACCTCATCCTTCGCGTAATCACCGATGGGCATCAACGTCTTGGAAAGCTGGAACTGGGTCAGGTTGTAGAGCGCGTAGGTCTGGTCCTTCGCCGCCGTCACGGAATTGCGGATCGTGTAACGTCCGTTCGGCAGCTGGCTGATCCGGGCATAGTGACCGGTCGCAATATAATCAGCACCGATCTCCAGGCTGCGCTCCAAAAGTGCCTCCCATTTTACATAGCGGTTGCAGGCAATGCACGGATTCGGTGTCCGTCCGTGCAGATACTCCGCAACAAAATAATCAATGACATTCTTCTGGAATTCTTTCCGGAAGTTCATAACATAGTAGGGAATTCCAAGGGTCCACGCGACACGTCTCGCATCCTCCACCGCACTGAGTCCGCAGCATCCGCCGTTTTCCTCAACCGTACAGGAATCCTCTTCCTGCCAGATCTGCATGGTGACCCCGATCACGTCGTATCCCTGTTCCTTCAAAAGGCAGGCAGCAACCGATGAATCCACGCCTCCGGACATTCCTACCACGACTTTTTTCTTCATTAATATTCCTCGTCCTCTTCATGCTCACTGATATCGGACACTGGCTTCTGTAAGCCTTTGATCTCGATATGGTGCTTTTCTGCATAATCCCAGAGTGCTGCATGGATCGCTTCCTCTGCAAGCAGGGAGCAGTGAACCTTTACCGGCGGAAGTCCGTCAAGTGCTTCCATAACTGCCTTATTGGTTACTTCCATCGCTTCCTCGATCGTCTTTCCCATTACCATCTCTGTCGCCATGCTGCTTGTAGCAACTGCAGCGCCGCAGCCGAAGGTTTTGAACTTGCAGTCACGGATGATGTGGCTCTCGTCATCGATATCGAGATAGATTCTCATGATATCGCCGCATTTTGCGTTTCCGACAGTACCTACGCCGCTGGCGTCCTCAATTTCTCCCATGTTTCTTGGGTGCTGGAAATGGTCCATTACTTTCTCTGAATACATTATTTTTCCTCTTACTTTCTGTTCTTCTTAATGAAATCCTCATAGAGTGGGGACATTGCGCGAAGCTTCTCCACGATCTTCTTAAGGCAGTCTACAGTATAGTCGATCTCTTCCTTCGTTGTCTCCTCGCTTAAGGTAAGACGTAAGGATCCGTGCGCGATCTCGTGCGGAAGTCCGATGGCTAAGAGCACATGGGACGGGTCCAGGGAACCGGATGTGCATGCGGAGCCGCTGGATCCGCAGATTCCGTCCATGTCCAGCATGATGAGTAAGGACTCACCCTCGATGAACTGGAACGCGAAGTTTGCGTTGTTGGAGAGACGGTTCGTGCGGTGACCATTTAAACGTGTGTATGGGATCTCGTCCATGACACGGCCGATCATATAATCACGGAGCTCTGTCTCTTTCTTTTTATTGTTCTCAAGCTCTGCCATCGCGATCTCGACAGCTTTCCCGAGACCGACGATTCCCGGCACATTCTCAGTTCCGGCACGGCGTTTTCTCTCCTGGGCACCGCCATGGATGAAGGAGCGGAGCTTTAAGCCTTTTCTGATGTAGAGGAAGCCGACTCCCTTCGGTCCGTGGAACTTGTGGCCACTGGCGCTTAACATGTCGATATGGTACTCATCCACATTGATCGGCTCATGGCAGAATGCCTGAACCGCGTCTGTGTGGAAGATGATCCCGTTCTCATGGGCGATCTCACCGATCTCCCTGATCGGCTGGATCGTTCCGATCTCGTTGTTGGCGAACATCACAGAGATCAGGATCGTATCCGGGCGGATCGCTTTCTTCAACTCGTCGATGGAAACGGAGCCGTACTCGTCTACCGGGAGGTAGGTGATCTCATAGCCGCGCTTCTCGAGATACTCACAGGTGTGAAGGATCGCGTGGTGCTCGATCTTTGTTGTGATGATGTGTTTTCCTTTGGACGCGTAAGCCTCCGCAGTCGCGATCAGAGCCCAGTTGTCGGACTCGGAACCGCCATTTGTGAAGTAGATCTCATTGTCCTTTGCGCCGAGAGCGTTTGCTACAGTCTCTCTTGCTTTTGCGAGGGCTTCCTTGCACGGGGTGGAAAACTCATATACCGCGGAAGGGTTTCCGTAATATTCTGTATAAAACGGCAGCATGGCTTCCACGACTTCCGGACGTACCTTTGTCGTAGCCGCATTGTCGAGATAGATTACTTTCTTCATTGTTCCGCCTTTCTGTAAAGCTTGATCATCCAGTCTTGCTGTTATACCGCCGCAAGGCTGAACTGTTACCATTTATTTTATGCCATGACCCGAAAGTCAGCTCCCAAAAAGGCGCGGACAGGCCACAGATATCCTACATTATATACGAAACCGGTTGGGAATTTCAACCGGTAATCTTATGTTTTTTCAGAAATACACAGTAACTCGCTAAGTATTTAGGAAATCCCCGTATTTTCAGCGGTTTCGGCCGTCATATCCATCTCTTATTTCCACATATATATAACAGAATCCTTCTGCCTCAACGGAGCTGCCCATGCCTTTATCCCATAAAACTCACCCACTGATCACTGGAACCATTCTACTCACCGCCGCCGGACTTCTTTCCCGGGTCCTCGGCTTTTTCTACCGGATCTTTCTCTCCCGGACGATCGGTGCGGAGGGACTCGGAATCTACCAGATGATCTTCCCAGTCTACGGAATCTTTTTCTCCCTCTGCGCCGGGTCGATCCAGACCGCCATCTCCCGCTTTACCGCAGCGGACCCGGACCATGCGAAGCGGACGCTGCTCTCTGGCTTTTCTTTATCCTTCGCCATGTCTCTGGCCGCCGCCTTTGTGATCCGGCACTTCTCGGACCCTCTTGCGGAACATGTCCTCATGGAACCTCGGTGTGCCCCGCTGCTCTCCGTCATGGCCTTCGCGATTCCGTGTACCTCTGTCCATGCCTGCATATGCGGGTACTATTACGGAAAAGAAAAAGTCTCCGTCCCTGCGGCCGCCCAGCTTTTTGAGCAGACGATCCGGATCTTTACGGTATTTCTGCTGGTGTCTGTCTGCATCGAAAAACAGATTCCGGTCACAGTGTCACTTGCCGTATTCGGGCTGGTTGCCGGGGAAGCCGGATCGGCGTTGTTTGTGCTGATATTTTTTCTTTTATTTCATGAATTTCACGAAAATACAGGCAGACCCTGCAGGATTGGCCAAAGTTCCATAAAAAATCCGCTTTTCAGGAATTCCGAACGAATTTCGGATCTCTCTGGCAATCTGTTCTCTCCCATGTCCGCCCTCCTGGCCCTCGCTGCCCCACTCATGGCAAACCGTCTCATCCTGAACCTTTTGCAAAGCACGGAGACGATCATGATCCCGGAGCGCCTGACCGTCTACGGACTCACCCGTTCCCAGGCCGTCAGTACATATGGAACTCTCACAGGCATGGCGATGCCTTTTGTCCTCTTTCCATCGGCCCTGGTAAACTCCCTGGCTGTGGTCCTGCTGCCCGCCACTGCGAGGCACCAGTCCGCCGGAAACGACTCCGGAATTGCCGCCGGGATCTCCATATCCTTCCGATACAGCCTTTATCTCGGAATTTTTTGCATCGGGGTCTTCACAGTCTTCGGAGATGCGCTGGGCTTACAGATATTTAAAAGCCAGGACGCCGGATCCTTCATTCAGATCCTCGCCTGGCTCTGCCCGTTTCTCTATCTCGCCACCTCATCCGGCAGCATTTTAAATGGGCTCGGAAAGACGAAACTCACGTTTTTCCATCACCTGGTCTCACTTCTCATCCGCATCGCCTTCGTGTGGTTCGGGATCCCGGAGTTTGGGATCCGCGCATGCCTCTGGGGGATGCTTGCGAGTGAGATGCTTTTAGCCCTGCTCCATATTCTGGCGCTCCGAAGGATCGTCCCATGTGACTGGAACGCATGGATATTGATCGGAAAGCCTGTTTTCTGCCTGCTTTGCGCCCTGTGGCTCTTCCGGCTCTTTCCGGAAACGCTTCCGCTTCCGGCAGGACTCCCGGATTTTTTCCGGACTGCAGTGCAGATACTTCTTTTATCCACCATGTATCTCCTGTTTCTGCTGCTTTTTCACAGAAAACAGAGTCCGGCCGCTACATGATCACTCGTCGAATTCCACCGTCACATAATACCCGCGGTCATTCTGGATAATATCCTTCACGATGCCCTTTTTGCTCTTCAGTCTCTCCGTAAACCGGAACAATCCCGACATCGCCACTGCCGGCTCGATCATGTAGTTCACATTGACCGGCGTGATGGACTCGCTGACGTCCACCTCCTGTCCGACCTCCACAAGGCCCGGACGTTCCATTTTAAATACGATCTCTCTCATTTTTATCCTCTTTTCTATTTACGGTAACAGGCATTCCAGAAGCCGTGAAACATTTCGTCGGTACCTTCTGGTTCTCACTTTCCGCCTTGTATCATCGCCACAGGCAGTTTCTTCCGGATGCCCAGTGACGTAAAAATGCCGCCAGACCGCTTTTTTAGCGTTCCCTGGCGGCATTACCTTTTTACTTTCCCGGCATTGCTGCCATGTTCTCTCAAACCTGTCTGACGAGCTTATTTCCCCTCGTAAATGATCGCAGAATCCACATCATATTTCTGCAGTTTATCTCTTCCCTTTAATCCCGCAAGCTCCATCACAAAACAGATCTTAACGACCTCTCCGCCAAGCTCTTCCACAAGCTTTGCGATTGCTTCCACGGTTCCGCCTGTCGCGATCAGGTCATCGATGATCACGACCTTCTGGCCCGGCTTGACGGAATCCTTGTGGAGCTCGATGGTTCCTGTGCCGTACTCCAAGGCGTACTCCATAGAAACGGTCTCTCTCGGAAGCTTTCCCGGTTTTCTCGCCGGAACAAAGGCTTTTCCCATCGCGTAAGCAACCGGTGTTCCAAAAATAAATCCTCTGGACTCCGCTCCAACGACCACATCGAAATCTACGTCTTTTACCATCTCAAGGAGAGAATCGATCGCCAGCTTTAATCCATCCGGATCCTGTAAAATTGAAGTGATATCACGGAAAATAATCCCCGGCTCCGGGAAATCCGGGATGCTTATTACATACTCTTCCAGCTTTTTCATAGTATTTATAGTTCCTTTCTGATTCGGTCCACGATTGCTTCTATTTTATCACATGTATTTTTTTCTGGCAACCATGAGAAAAAGCAAAACGTCGGTTGAATACCTACCTTTTTTGTAGTATAATCAGAGCAGTTCCAGATTCCGCATGATGAGCGGAATCTTTGTTTGTTTCATCTGCAGATGCCCTCTGAGCGCATTTCTGCAGAATAATATCGCAAAATTGTTCCTTATCGGCACAGTTATAACATTTTTTAGGAAGTCCAATGATCTGAACATCTCACATCTTGTCAGATCACTGTTGAAATTGGTGAAATAATCATGAAAATATCTACAAAAGGTCGTTATGCACTGCGCATGGTCATCGACCTGGCTGAACATGCCGACGATGGCTTTATCTCCTTAAAGGACATCGCCGCCCGCCAGGGTCTCTCAAAAAAATATTTAGAGCAGATCGTTCCACTCTTAAACAAGACCGGAATGCTCTCCACCACCCGCGGCTACCAGGGCGGATACAAACTCGCAAAATCCCCGTCGGAGTGTACCGTCGGTGCGATCTTACAGACCACTGAAGGCAGCCTCGCCCCGGTCTCCTGCCTCGAGCACACTCCAAACCCCTGCGAGCGCTGCTCCGCCTGCGACACACTCCCGGTCTGGGAAGGCCTAAACCGCGTCATCATGGACTACTTAGACGGAATCACGATCCAGACGATCCTGGATCAGAAGCATGAGCTGGAGGAAAAGCACAGACTGGCAGCTGAGGAGATCTTAAACAGTGTGAAGGGTCCGTGTCAGTCATAAAATCTGCGGCTTTGTGACTTTTTTATATTGTATTTTATATGTCGAAACAAAAAGCTTCGCAAAAAAATTGTCTTAAGGCAGTTTCTTACGAAGCTTTTTCTGTGCCTGTTCAACGGCACAGACCGTTACAGATTTATATATTGGGGACGGCAGCATGGCATCCACATATATTCCACTTCCGTCCAACAACAGGACAGCGGTCACACATATCGCTACGCAGTGACCGCTGTCCTGTATTCGTTCGTTAATTGAGGGGGATTTTTTCCAGCACAGCTCGACGCACAGCTGAACTGTTGGGGGATTATTCCTGTAATGTCTTAAACGCCTCGTCCAGATCCTCGATGATGTCGTCGATGTTCTCTGTACCGATGGAGAGACGGATCGTGTTCTGCTTGATGCCCTGATCCGCCAACTCCTCGTCGTTTAACTGGGAGTGGGTCGTAGATGCCGGATGGATCACGAGAGACTTCACGTCAGCAACATTTGCAAGTAAGGAGAAGAGTTCGAGGTTATCGATAAACTTCTTCGCTGCCTCTGCGCCGCCTTTGATCTCGAAGGTGAAGATGGAGCCGCCGCCGTTCGGGAAGTATTTCTTGTAGAGTCTCTGCTGTTCCGGATCATCGGATACGGACGGATGGTTTACTTTTTCTACAAGCGGATGGTTGTTTAAGTACTCAACGACCTTCAAGGCGTTCTGTACATGGCGCTCTACACGGAGAGACAGTGTCTCGAGTCCCTGCAAGAAAATGAATGCGTGAAACGGGGAGATCGTTGCTCCTGTATCACGAAGTAAGATCGCACGGATCTTTGTAACGAATGCTGCTCTTCCTGCTGCCTTTACGAAGCTTACACCGTGGTAGCTCGGGTTCGGCTCAACTAAGGACGGGAACTTTCCGCTTGCTTCCCAGTCAAAGTTGCCGCTGTCAATGATCACACCGCCGATCGTGGTTCCGTGGCCGCCGATGAATTTTGTCGCGGAATGGAATACGATATCTGCGCCGTACTCGATCGGTCTTACAAGGTACGGAGTTGCGAATGTGTTGTCAACAACCAGCGGGATCTTATGTGCGTGGGCGATGGAAGCCAGCTTCTCGATATCAACGACATCGGAGTTCGGGTTTCCAAGTGTCTCAACATGGATCGCTTTTGTATTCTCCTGGATCGCATTCTCTACCTCCTCGTAGTTGAACGGATCAACGAAGGTTGCTGTCACGCCGTACTCCGGAAGTGTGTGTGCTAAAAGGTTGTATGTTCCGCCGTAGATGTTCTTTGCTGCGACGATGTGATCACCTGCATGAGCAAGGTTCTGGAATACATAGGTTGCTGCTGCCGCGCCGGAGGCAACTGCCAGTGCCGCAACGCCGCCCTCCAATGCTGCGATCCTCTTCTCAAATACATCCTCGGTCGGGTTTGTCAGCCTGCCGTAGATATTTCCTGCGTCTGTGAGTCCGAAACGTGCTGCCGCATGCTCGCAGTTTCTGAATACATAGGAAGAGGTCTGGTAGATCGGAACCGCTCTCGCGTCTGTCACCGGATCCGGCTGCTCCTGTCCTACATGAAGCTGTAATGTCTCAAATTTGAAGTTTCTCTCTGCTCTTGTTTTCTTTGCCATAGTGATTTTCCTCCTCTTATTCCGGATCGGGACATCGCATTTCATTCCCGAAAAATTTCTAATTTTCATTTACCAACCATCCTATCTGGTTGCAAGGTAATAGTACCATATGTTGGAAAATCTGTCTAATTGGATGTACTCAAGGTTTGCTATAGGTTTTTCCTATTGCTTTATGCTGCGTCAAGGCACCGCAGGAATCATGATCTTTTGCACCCTTTCCGGCATTTCTCATACACTGAACATATAGAACGATCGCAAAGAGAGGTCTTTTGGTATTATGAGAAAATTTCTGGCACCGGTTCTTTTTGTGTTTACGGCGGCGGCTCTGCTCACCGGGTGTAAAAAGAACGCGGAATCCTCCTTAACTCCCGTGACTTTAAATGAGGTTGCCCACTCCATCTTCTACGCCCCCCAGTATGCCGCCATCGAGCTGGGGTATTTTGAGGAGGAGGGAATCGACCTGACACTGGTAAACGGTGCAGGGGCTGACAAGGTCATGACAGCCCTGGTATCCGGGGATGCGGACATCGGTTTCATGGGATCTGAGGCGAGTATCTATACTTATATCCAGGGCGATGATGACTACGCCGTAAACTTCGCCCAGCTCACCCAGCGGGCTGGGAACTTCCTCGTTGGACGGACACCGGAAGCTGATTTCAAGTGGGAAAACCTCATTGGGAAGAAAGTTTTAGGCGGCCGTGCCGGCGGCATGCCCCAGATGGTCTTTGAGTATATCTTAAAGAAGAACGGCATCGATCCCACAAAGGATCTCTCCATCGACCAGAGCATCAGCTTCGGTCTCACCGCGGCGGCGTTCACCAGCAATGATTCCGACTACACCGTCGAGTTTGAGCCCTTCGCCACTGCCCTGGAGCAGGAAGGAAACGGCTATGTAGTCGCATCCCTCGGAAAAGATTCCGGCTATGTGCCCTACACGGCCTACAGTGCCAAGAAGAGCTATATCGAAAAGCACCCGGAGATCATCCAGAAATTCACAAACGCGATCCAGAAAGGCCTCGACTACGTGAACACCCACTCCGCCGAGGAGATTGCCGAGACGATCAAACCGCAGTTTAAGGAGACCGACACCGAAAAGATCGCGATCATCGTGGACCGCTACAAAGAGCAGGATACCTGGAAAGAAAATACGGTCTTTGAGAAGGAAAGCTTTGAACTTCTCGAGAACATTCTGGAGGAAGCCGGCGAGCTTGACACGCGGGTTCCTTATGAGGATCTTGTGAATACGGAGTTTGCGAAGGCAGCCGCAGAGAAATAACTTTTTAATCGGAGAGATCTGAATTTTTTTAATCATTGTAACTGTTCAGCAGGTCTGCGCACTTGCTGCGCTGACCGTAAGAAAACATAAGCTGGAAGGCAAAAATCCCATCGGCGCAGCCGATCTGGAATGGATTTTTGCTTGTAACTATGAAGGTACTGAGGTTACTAATCATTTAAATTCAGATCTCTCCGATATTTTTATACTTCCTCTCCTCTCATTCTCCACCACCCCATCATCCACTTCACATAGTCAGAAAATCCCGCGGGATCCACATCCCGGGCCGCAATGACAGGGATGTTTCCGATCTCCTCCCCATTAAACCGGTAGCGCAGCGTTCCAAGCTGGTCTCCCGCCTTTACCGGGGCCTTTGCGCTCTCTTCCAGCATCAGTTCCCGCTCCACGCCGGAAAAGTCCTCGCCGTGGAGTCCCAGATATGTAAAGGTCTCGCCGTAGGAAAGTTCCACCTCCGGCTCTTTTCCGCCTGTCACGGAGAGTTTCGGAAGCTCCGGCGGCGTCTCATCTTTATAGAGTCGGCAGTTTCCGTACCCGTAATTTAAGAGTGTCACCGCGTCCTTAAATCTCGCCTTGAAGTCCGGTGCCGCCATGATCGCGGCGATAAGCTCCACGCCGTCCTTTTTTGCTGTGGCGGAGAGACAGTATTTTGCGATACTGGTGGAACCTGTTTTCAGCCCCGTCACCTCGAAATTCGTCGCCATCTTTAAGAGCTTATTTGTGTTGGAGAGACCGAACTCCTTTGTCCCCTGCTTCGTCACATGGGTGATATTCTCCATCCAGATCGTCGTATAGTTTGTGATCTGCGGGTATTTTGTGATAAGTTCCCTGGACATCAGCGCGATGTCCCTCGCCGTAGTCACATGTTCCGGGGAATCCGTGAGTCCACAGCAGTCAATGAACTTCGTGTGCTCCATCCCCAGGCCTTTCGCCCGCTCATTCATCATCTTCACAAAAGTCCCCTCATCGCCTCCGATAAACTCAGCCATTGCCACCGACGCGTCGTTGCCGGAGGCGATGACGATGCACTTAATCAGAGTTTCCACTGTCTGGATCTCGCCCTCCTCCAGGAACACCTGGGATCCGCCCATGGATTTCGCGTGGGCGCTTGTCACCACCTCGTCTGTCAGACGGATCTTCCCTGACTGCAGGGCGTCGAAGATCAGGATCAGCGTCATGATCTTTGTGACACTGGCGGGATTTCTCGGCTCATCCGCGTTTTTCTCGCAGATCACGGTCCCCGTGGATGCCTCCATGAGGATTGCGGACGGAGCCGTGATCTCCGGGCCGGTGTACGGCGTCAGCTCCGGCTGCATCTGCTGTATTTCCATGATCTGATTTCTTATATCCTTTTTCCATGTCCCTTCCCTCATCATCCCGTATCCGCTCACCGGTTCCACCATGAACAGGATTCCGGCCATGATCCCACAAATGATTCTTTTTCCCACTCTCATATTTCTGCTCCCGACCTGCCTGCTGTTCCATAAAATTTCTCCGCCCGGACGCCATTTTATTCCGCCCTGCGGCACGCTTTTCATGTTCTCAGCCAGTTTTCTCCTTATAAAATATGGCCCGGACATCCCCCTTTATGTCACTGCTTACAAAATGCTTAATTTTTCTATTTCTCGTAGCGTCGGACATGGGGTTGTGCTATGATAGAAGTAATAAATACAGAATTTTATCCGTTGTTCTGTCTGACAAAGGACGGCGGTTACGAATTAAATTACGAGGTGATATTTTGGAATACAATAATGATTTTGAAAGGCGCCGCGCATATATTTCAAGCCGCGAAAAGCTGCGGAAACGGCGGCAGACAGTTCATATTACGATACTGCTGATCGTTCTCGGAGTTCTTCTCCTGGGAATCGGCGGACTGCTCCTCTTTAAAAAAGGAGGCCACTTATCCACACAGTTGAAAAACAACACTTCTGAATCTTCGGCGGAATCCGATCCGTCCGGAGATGATAAAACGACTGTTTCACTTGCGGAGAGCGGATCCGGAGAAGACGCTTCTCCGGAGTCACAGGAAGCTGCCGCACCGGCTGCCGCCTACAATACAGGCGATACTGCCCTGGATGGGATTTTAAACAGCGCTCACGCAAAATTCGTCACCTACGACTACGATGCTGCCATCGAGATCTTAAACTCCAACCCGGATTACGCGGAGAATTCCGATGTGAAGGAGCTTCTCGCCGCCTGCGAGGAGACAAAATCCACACTCGTCCGGGCGGATGTAAACAAGATCACCCATGTGTTCTTCCACTCCCTGATCATGGATAACTCCAAAGCCTTCGACGGGGACGCGGATTCCAAGGGCTACAACCAGGTGATGACCACGAAGAGCGAATTTTTAAAGATCCTGGATTCCATGTACGAGAAAGGATATGTTCTCGTAAAGCTCCACGATATTGCCCACGAGGTGACGGACGAAAACGGCAATACGAAGATGGTGGCGGGAGATATTATGCTGCCGCCTGGAAAGATTCCTTTCGTCATGTCCCAGGATGACCTCTGCTATTACGAGTATATGGACGGTGATGGTTTCGCAAGCCGGATGATCGTGGGTGAGAACGGAAAGCCGACCTGCGAGATGGTGATGGATGACGGCTCCGTGTCGGTGGGCTCTTATGATCTCGTGCCGCTCCTTGAGGACTTTATCACGGAACACCCTGATTTTTCCTACCGGGGTGCCCGGGCGGTCCTGGCGTTTACCGGATATCAGGGCGTTCTGGGATACCGGACGGATCCGTCCTATGAGAGTTCTAACCCAAATTATGAAGCCGATAAAGAGACGGTCCGCCAGGTGGCACAGTGTCTCAGGGACAACGGCTGGGAGCTCGCCTCCCACAGCTGGGGACATATCAATTTCGGGAAACGCTCCTTTGAGGATGTGAAGACGGACTCCGATAAGTGGGCCTCCAGGGTGGAATCCCTGATCGGAAAGACGGATATCCTGCTCTACCCATTCGGATCAGATGTTGGCGACTGGCATCCGTACACAATGGAAAATGAAAAATACGCATATCTCCATGAGCTGGGCTTCCGCTACTTCTGCAATGTAGACTCCAGCCAGTACTGGGTACAGTTTGGATCTGACTATCTCCGCCAGGGACGCCGGAACCTGGACGGCTACCGCATGTACTACGACCTGCCGGAGACGAATCCGGAAAAAGACCACTTAAGCGACCTCTTCGATGTGACCCAGGTCTTCGACCGCGAACGGCCGGTTCCGGTGGCACCGATGAATTAGACCTGGAATTAAAAACGGACTTCAAAAGTCATATCTCATATGGCTCATGAAGTCCGTTTCTTTTGTTTATATCCGCTAAAGCTTTCACTGGAAGTCCCTTCTGAATACATGGGAACCCGCAGAGCCTGCCAACGGCAGCTTCTTCGGAATTCGAGAAAATCAAAATACGCTGGACAGTTTTTCCATCCAGCGTACCCGGTATTATTCTGCATTTTCTGTTTTTCAGCTGAAATCTTCATTTAGAACTGCACAATATCCTTGATCTCCTGCGCCGGTTCCACGCTCTCGGCGTAGAGCACCGGACCGACACCGTCGTAGTCCGGCCAGAACTCGTATGCGATCTTCGCACGGACCTTGACCCACTGCTTTGTCTCAAGGTTTCTCGCCTCACGCGCCTTGCAGATAAATCCTAAAAATGTCATATCTGCCTCGCAGCATGTCATCGCCATTCGGCCCGGAACGAAATAGTTCTTCGGGAATTCCGGGGATTTTAATACCATACCGGTGAACTCCACAACTTTTCCCTCGTAGCGGTCCTGCTTATCCATGGCGTCGATGTACCAGATGCCGTAATCCTTCGGATCGATCTTGATCACATCTGCCTTCATGTCGTACGGAAGATCCTCTTCCAGAACCTCCTGCTCGATCTCGCCTTCCGCGTCCTCGAAGATCAGCTCTGCCTGCGGGTTTAAAGCCTTTAAGCCGCGGCGGTAGCGGGTGATGTTCTCATCGCTGACTTCATCGCAGCGGTTCATGATCACAAGCTCGGAGCGCTTTACAAGGAGCGCTAAGAGCGGCTTCATGTTGCTTAAATAGAGCTCGAAGGTGGAGCCATCGATGATCGTGATCTGCTGGAAGAGTTCCCAGGTATCCGGGAGCTGCAGCTGATCCTGCGGCCACATTCCGTTCCACTCGATGAGCACGCGGGCCGGGTCATATAATGCCTCGATCCGTCCGTAGAAATCCTCGTCCATCTCGGAGATATCTTCCACGGTAACGATCTTTGTTCTTGTTTTCTTTAAGATTTCCTTATCGTACTCCGTATCGCCTTCCTCGCAGAGGATCAGAACGGTCGTACCGTCGGCCTGGAAATAGTCCTGCTGTAAAGTATTTGTGATGAACTGGGTCTTTCCCGCTTCCAGAAAGCCGTTGATGACAAATACCGGCATTTTTTCCTGCTGTTTCACTGTCTTATTCTCCTAATTATATAAAATGGTTCCTGCCCACGTCTTGCGCAGACAGGAACTGCCACTGAACAGGTTCTGCAGATCTGGCAGCCTGACCCTGGCAGAATACGTTCATTAAGCCTCAAACGCAGCCTTTAACTCGTCTTCCTTCAGGTTGGAACCGATCACGCACACTTTTCCTGTGTAGATCGGAGCGCCTGTGCGGATCTCGGTCTCTTCCGGAACAAGATCGAAGTAGTACCATGTTCCGTCCGCATCCGGCAGCATTCCCTTTGCGCGGAGAACCTGGCCGTACTTCTCGGAATGTGCGAGTTCCTGTAACAGGGACTCGAGTTTCTCCTTTGTGATGGTACGGTTTGTCTCAAGACCCCAGCTTGTGAATACCTCGTCGGCGTCATGATCGTGGTGGTGATGGTGGTGGCCGCATCCACACTCGCCGTCATGGTGATGGTGATGCTCGTGCTCATCATCGTCATCATCGTGGTGATGGTGATGGCCGCATCCGCACTCTTCGTCATCGCCATGGTGGTGATGATGGTGCTCATGCTCATCTTCGTCGTCATCATCGTCATCGTGGTGGTGATGGTGGTGGCCGCACTCACACTCTTCGTCATCGTCATGGTGGTGATGATGGTGCTCATGCTCATCTTCGTCGTCATCATCGTCATCGTGGTGGTGATGGTGGTGGCCACAGCAGCACTCCTCGTCGTCATCGTCATGATGATGGTGATGGCCCTCTTTTACCTCCTCAAGGAGCTTCTCAGCCATATCATCTGTCGGCTGCTCAATGATCTCAAGAAGCTGCTCGCCTGTGAGCTTGTCGATCGGAGTTGTAACGATAGCTGCCTTCGGGTTCTTCTCGCGGATCATCTCTACACACTGAGCGACCTTGTCTGCGTCAGCGACATCGGTACGGCTTAACACGATGGTTCCTGCGCTCTCGATCTGGTTGTTGAAGAACTCACCAAAGTTCTTCATATACATCTTGCACTTCTGAGCATCAACGACTGTCACGGAACCATTTAATACAACGTCGATCTCACCCGCAACGTCGCAGACTGCCTTCATGACGTCGGAAAGCTTGCCGACACCTGACGGCTCGATAATTACACGGTCCGGTGTATACTTTGTAAGGACTTCATTTAAGGAACGTCCAAAATCACCGACTAAGGAACAGCAGATGCATCCGGAGTTCATCTCACGGATCTCGATGCCGGAATCCTTTAAGAAGCCGCCGTCGATACCGATCTCACCAAATTCATTCTCGATCAGGACTACTTTCTCGCCCGCAATTGCTTCTTTCAGAAGCTTCTTTATAAATGTTGTTTTTCCGGCTCCGAGGAAACCGGAGATAATATCAATTTTTGTCATAATGACACCTCTTTCTTGCCATCCGCGCGGCATTCCTGTATTTTTATCTGTCCGCCTTAATTTTATACTGTATCCAGACCAGATCCACTGCCGCACTTTCATTTTTCATTACCAATTACTAACTTTAACACATTTTCTAACAAAGTCAAGTACTGCCGCTTCCAGTAGGCGCCTGGAAAGCGGCAGAAATACGAGAAATTTTCTCATATAATATTGTTTTCTCGCACAGTCTTCAGGATCTGGCAAAATCCAGCCTCATTGAGCGCTCGCGATTACGCATCTGCTGACATCCTGCTGTTTTTCCCTTATCTCGACTGCTTCACCATCTGAACGACACTGAACATACCGAACATCGCCAGGTTCACAACGACAACACTGGCTCCCGCCGGGATCGAATATACATAGGAAAGAATAAGTCCGATAAAGAAGCACACCACTGACACAACGCCCGAAGATACCACAACGCCGAAAAAGCTCTTAAAAACCCGCATGGATGTCAGTGCCGGGAAGATCACAAGGCTCGAGATCAGCATGGCACCCATCATTCTCATACCGAGAACGATCGTAATGGCAGTCAGGACCGCGATCAGAAGGTTATAGGCGGAGACCCGCACACCCGTCGCCTTCGCGAAGCTCTCATCGAAGGTCACGGCAAAGACCTTGTTGTAGCAGATCACAAACATGCCGAGGACCACCAGGGACAGGACTACGCTTAAGCACATGTCCTCGCGGCTCATTGCTAAAATACTTCCGAACATATAGCTGCTGACATCCGTCGTCATTCCCGTCGTCAGGGATGTGACGATGATACCGATGGCGAGAGATCCTGCGGAAATCATCGCGATCGCCGCGTCACTCTTGATCTTTCCGTTTCCCGTGATCCGAAGAAGCAGGACCGCCGCCGCTGCCACCACCGGGATCGATACCGCGAGAGGCGCCCAGTTAAAGGCCACCGCGATAGAGAGTGCCCCAAAGGAAACATGGGACAGTCCGTCACCGATCATTGAATACCGTTTCAGCACAAGGCTGACTCCCAGGAGCGATGCGCAGAGCGAGATACAGATACCGCCGATCATCGCCCGCACGAGAAACGGATAGGAAAACATTTCCTGTAAAAGTCCCATTTAGTTCTCACCTCCGAGGAATTCTCTTCCGAATTCCGATTTCTTATACTCATCCACGGTCCCGTAAAACTGGACCGTCTGTTTCAACTGTAAGATCTTGTTGGCCTGGGTCACGATATTTCCGATATCGTGGGAGACCATGAGGACAGCCACCTTCTCGTCCCTGTTTAGATGGCGGATCACCGCATAGAAATCCTGGGTGGATGCCGGGTCAAGTCCCGTGATCGGCTCGTCCAGGATCAGGAGCTTATCCGTAGCGCAGAGGGCCCTCGCGATCAGGGTACGCTGTTTCTGTCCGCCGGAGAGATCCCGGTAGCAGCTCTTTTTGAGATCCGTGATTCCGAGCTTTTCCATATTGACTGCCGCAAGCTTCCGCTCTTCCATCGAGTAAAACGGTCGGTTTCCACGCTTTCCAAGGCAGCCGGAGATCACGACCTCCTGTACCGTCGCAGGGAAATCCTTCTGGGCCGGGGTCTGTTGCGGGAGATATCCGATTCCGGACCGTCTCAACTCGTCCGCCAGCGTCAGGACACCGCCGGTGGGCTTTATGAGTCCTAAGAGTCCTTTCATCAGGGTGCTCTTTCCGGATCCGTTCTCGCCAACGATGCAGAGATAGTCCCCAGGATTGATCTCCATGGACACGTCCTTCACCACGTCATAGTTTTCATATCCAAAATCCACATGTTCACATTTTAATAATGGCTGGTTCATCGATAAAGTCCTTCCCGTAAATTGACAACATTCTGTTCCATCAGTTCCAGATAGGTGACGCCGTTATCAAACTCTCTTCTCGTCACGTTATGACAGGAGTGAAATAACAGTGGCTTCGCACCGGTCTCCTCGCTGATGATCTCCGCCACCCGGTGGCTGGAGAGTTCCAGGTAATAGACCGCCGGGATCTGTTCCTCCCGCACCTTGTCGATCAGGTATGCGATAGTCTTTGCGCTTGGCTCAGTGTCGGAGGCGCAGCCGGAAAACGCAGCCCTGTACCGGAGTCCGTAAGTGTCCGCAAAATAGCGAAGCGGAAACTTGTCCGCCATGACAATGAGGTCTAAGTCCGCGCCATTTACCACATCGCGGAATTCCTGGTCGAGATTCTCAAGTTTCCCGAGATAATCCTCTGCATTTGCCGCAAAGATGTCCGCGTCTGCCGGGTCCATCTCCTGAAGCGTGTCCGTGATCACCTGGGTGATCTTCATGGCATTCACCGGAGAGGTCCATATGTGCTCGTCGTATTCGATCTCGTAGTCCGCGTCATCATCGTGCTCATCATCCGTATGATCATGATCTTCCGCATCGTGATCATGATCATCGTCATCAGCATGGACCGTCTCATCATGGTCGTGGTCATCATGGGTACCGTCTGCCGACGCATGGCTGTGGTGATGTTCCTCACCTGCGTCCTCCATGCCTTCCACGATCTCTTCCTCCACGGTATCCACATAGTCCATCATCGTGATGACCTTTAAGCTCTCCGAATCCAGGGATGCCACAACCTGGCTCACCCACTGCTCCATGGCACCACCGTTGCAGATCAGAAGGTCCGCGTTCTGGATCAGGCGGATATCTGCTGGTGTCGGCTCAAAGGAATGGCTGTCCTGTCCCGCCGGGATCACCATGGAAAGATCTACGGCATCCCCCGCGATCTGTCTCGTGAAATCGTAGTACGGGAACAGGGTCGTTACAACTTTCAGCTTTCCATCATTCGGAGTTCCCACATCTCCGTGTGTGTCACTAACAGAGCCACAGCCTGTCAGGGTACCAAAAAGAAACATCGCTGCGGTGAGCCATGCTTCTATCCGTTTTCGTCTTGTTTTTCTAAAATCCTTCAATCCATTTCCTCCGGTATCTAACGCGCGGGCTGCTGTTTTAAGCATAGTTTACGCAAGGTCCGAATTTTCATGTTACTGTCTTTTATTTTTAATAGCAGCTCTTTGTTTCCTGCGCAGTTTTTCCTGCAGTCATCACTATATATAAATAAATCCGCTTACTGCTGTCACCTTTTTATGGCACATTGATAAGTCATGCCGCATCTGCACAGGTCTGCCAAACAGCTACTTTTCAATCTCCGTTAAGATATCAAGCGGTTTCTCAAGCAGAAATTCCGGCTGGAATGCCGCAAGCTCCTCACGGCCCCTGAATCCCCAGAGAACTCCCACCGTCGTCATCTCCGCGTTCTTTCCAGTCTTCATGTCCGTATTCGTATCTCCAAAATACAGGCACTCTGACGGGTCCGCGCCACAGATCTTCGCCGCCTTCAACGCTCCCGACGGGTCCGGCTTCTTCGGAACGCCCTCCTGCTCCCCGATCACCGTGTCAAAATATCCCGCGCCGAATACATATTCTACGGTCTTCTTCGCTTGGGCATCAGGCTTGTTGGATACAACAGCAATCTTTAAACCCAGCTCTTTCGCCTTCGAGGTGAGCTCCACGATTCCATCGTAAGGATGCATCTCATAGTTACAGTATTTTCCGAATATCTCCATATATACAGGGAGGATCGCCTCGTAGTGCGCCTCATCCGTATCCCCGCAGGCCGCGAGGGAACGTTTCATCTGCATTTTATATCCATCGCCGACGATGGTCATCATCTGTTCCTCTGTCAAAGGACCGAGCCCAAACTTCTCCAGTGAAAGGTTCGTACAGTATGTCAGCGCATGGATCGAGTTTACCAGCGTTCCATCCAGATCAAAGATCAGACACTTATATTTCATATCTGCCTCCATATAAAGCAAAAACGAATCAAAAACTGTGCCACTCATTTTATCACACTAAAAAAAAAATGACAATACCTTTCTGCGCATATATAGGGCTCCGAAAATTTCCTTTAAATCCCATTGACTCTTTCCAGTTTCCATATTAGGATATATCTATATGAAAAGGACAAATCTACATATATTTTATGTGCATTTTTGTACCAAAAGACGAAATCCCAGGAGGTACGTTTATGAAAAAATTTTGCATCGCAGCTCTCGCTGCAACACTGGCTCTCGGAACCATGATCACAGCTCAGGCTGCTGATACAATAGATGGAACTGTTGTATCCGGCACATACAAACGCAGCACAAACGGCGGACGCCGCCGCGGTTTAAAGTCCCCGGCAGGCGGTGCCTGGGAGAAGCTTTCTGACGGTACCTACAAATATCACTTTGCGGAAGGTCTCGAAGCTACCGATTACTGGCTGGAGATCGATGGAACCTGGTACTATTTCGGTCATGACAATATCATGCAGACCGGATGGGTAAAGGATGACGGCAACTGGTACTACATGGATCTTGAGACCGGTGCTCTCTTCACCGGCTGGCACGAGATCAGCGGCAAGTGGTACTACTTCCACGAGGAAGGTGATGGCTTCAAGGGCACTCTCATGGTAAACTGTGAGACTCCGGACGGATACACCGTTGACGTGAATGGTGCGCTTGTAGAATAGTCACTGGCATAAATTTTAAAAATCCCCGCAGGATCGTTTTTCCGCATCCTGCGGGGATTTTTTGCCGGTCCATATAGCATCCGTTCCAATAATACGTTTCTTGCATATGTCCCATTGATCGGCAGTTCCTCTTTATTCATATCTCAGAGCATCGATCGGATCCGCCTTTGCGGCTTTCGACGCCGGGTAAATCCCAAAGAAGATGCCGACTACGGCCGAAAAGGATACCGCAAGAAGGATGATCCCAGGTTTGATCACAACAGGGAGTCCAAGCGCCGCGCCGCCTGCCGTCACGAGACTCACAGCGAGAAGAACGCCGATGATTCCGCCCAGAGCGGACAGTATCGCGGACTCTGTCAGGAACTGGATCAGGACATCCCGGGTCCTTGCACCGAGCGCCTTTCTGATACCGATCTCGCGGGTCCTCTCCGTGACGGACACCAGCATGATGTTCATGATCCCGATGCCGCCCACGAGGAGAGAGATCGCAGCGATCCCGCCCACAGCCATGGAAAGTCCGCCCATGAGGCTGTCGATGGATCCCATCTCATTTGCCACCGTATTCGTATAGAAATCTTCCGCGTTTCTATTCTTAATTTTCCCGAGATACATCGTCAGCCTTGACATGAAATTTACCATGTCCGTTCCCTCTTTCGCGTACAGACGACAGTAATAGAACTGGTCATTCGGCCATGTGAGCAGTGTATACGGGATATACGCGGATCCCGTATCGCCGGAACCTCCGGACAAAAGCTTCTGGAAGGCGCTCATCTCTTTTTTGTAGACACCGACTACCGTATACATGTCTGTATCCCCGTAGACGGTGGTCCGGAAGGTCTTTCCCACCGCGTTTTCCGTTCCGAAAAGTTTTCTGGCACTCTCCTCCTCTATCACCACATTTTTCTTTCGTCCAAGGATATCTCCTTCGTTTAAATAACGTCCGGAAATCATGGTCACCGGCTGGACATCGCTAAAATTCCAGTCGATCCCCTGGAAGTCAAATTTCATGTTTGTCCGTCCTGCAAGGACTTCTGAATTTACGCTGGCGTAACTGTCGATATAGGATATCTCATCCCCAAAGATCTCCTTGATCTTATCAAGTTCATCCAGGGTAAAGTAATCGCTGTCCCGCACATCCTCCACATTGTATCCGATGGATACCACCGCCTGGGTGGCCCCCGCGTCCTTATAGAGGTCCGCGAACAGTCCGCGCATCGTATCGCCGATGGAAACGATGGATATGACAGAACCGATTCCGATGATAATGCCCAGCATGGTCAGGAGTGAGCGCATCTTGTTCGCCATGATTGCATGGAAGGCCATGATCATATTTTCGCCTAGCATCCGACCACCCCACTCTCTGTTCCGGCTGTTTTCTGGAAGTGTCTGTAGAGACCTTTCATGTGGACTTTACCGCTTCCTTTTGTCGGGTTTTCGTTGATCTCATCTTTGATGATCTGACCATCTGAGAAGTGGATGATCCGGTCCGTAAAGGCGGCGATATTTTCCTCGTGGGTGACAACGATCACTGTGGCTCCCGCTTTGTGGAGTTCCGAGAAGATCTCCATGATCTCGATGGACGCGGCTGTATCGAGATTTCCCGTCGGTTCATCCGCCAGGATCAGCGGCGGCTCGTTCGCCAGCGCTCTCGCAATGGCAACACGCTGTCTCTGTCCGCCGGACATCTCATTGGGCATGTGTCCGGCGCGTTTTTCCAGCCCCACGCACTCCAACAGTTCCATGGCCCGCTCCGTCCTTTTCCTTTTCGGGATCCTCGCGTAGGTCATCGGGAGCTCCACATTTTTTAACGCCGATGTCCTGGAGATCAGGTTGAAGGATTGGAACACGAAGCCGATCTTTTTATTCCGCACCGCGGAGAGTTCGTCCGGGGACAGGGCCGCCGTGTCGATCCCGTCGAGGTAATAGTGACCCAGTGTCGGGCGGTCCAGGCAGCCTAAAATGTTCATCAGGGTGGATTTTCCCGATCCGGAGTGTCCCATGATCGCAACGAACTCGCCGCGGTGGATCGTCAGGTTGATTTTCTTTAGTCCCATGACCCGGATCGCGCCTGTGTCGTAGATCTTTACGAGGTTTTCCAGGCGGATCAGCTCGTCTGTCACGTTTTCCGTCATGTAGCGGGATCTTGTCAGTTTTTCAAACATTGTTTATTCCCCCTGTTTTCCGGATGATGTGACTGCCATTCCATCTGTGTACTGCTCTCCCGGCTCCGCAATCAGGACGGAGTTTTCATCCAGGGAGCTCCCTTCCACCGGGATGATCTCCATCTCCACATCGCCTTCCACACCGATGTCCACCGGAACCCAGGATACGGTTCCGTCACTGATCTCCTGGACGTAGTTCGTTCCGTCTTTTTCCATCACGGCGGAGACTGGGACTGTCAGGGCGTTCTCGGATTCTTCCAGGACAATGGACGCGCGGGCGGTGATTCCAGCGATCAGTTTTGTGTCCTGATCTGTGACGCGGATCTTTGTGGGGATGACGCGCTCGCTGGAACCGCCGCCTTTTTCTTCGCCGGTCGGGGAGATCGAGATGACTTCGCCGTGGACGGTCTCACCGTTTAAGATGTCCGCGGAGATCTCGGCTTCCTGGCCGACGGCGACTTTTCCGATGGTGTACTCGCTGACTTTGATCTCGAGTTCCAGGTTATCGAGGTTTTCGATCACGAAGAGCGGGGCGTCGTTTTCCATTTTGTCGGCAAAGCGGCCTACTTTTGTGTTGACGCGGACGACGGTGCCGTCGATAGGGGCTTTTAATATCGTATTATCTAACTGCTCTACGGCTTTTTCGTAGTCGAATTTTGCTTTTTCGATCTGGAGGCGGTAGGAGTCATCGGCGACGGCGGATCCGTTTTTTATTGTGTAGGAGTCGCATTCCCGTTCTGCGTCGTGGAGACCGTTTTCCGCTGTCTCAAGATCAACTTTGGGGACGCTGCCGCCATCAAAGAGGGCTTTTGTGCGGTCGTAGTTGGCCTGAGCGGTGTTCAGGTCCTGGATGGCTTTGGCGTAGCCGTTTCTTGCTTCTTTATCTTTTTCGGCGCAGGTGGTCACGGCGAGGTCGTAGTCGTTTTTGGCGATGTCGGCTTCTTTTTTTACGTCGGAATCGTCGAGGACTGCCAGGGGCTGGCCTTTTGTGACTTTGTCGCCTTCTTTTACGGGAATTTCGAGGATCTCAGCGTGGAGGTTTGAGACGACGTCTACGCTGTCGGTTCCGGAGATGGGACCGGTGACTGTGAGGCGGTTTTGGATGGTTTTGCGGGTTGGAGTCACAGTGTCCACAACGGGGACCATGTCTTTTCCGCCGGACAGGAGTTTGATGCCGGTGATTCCGAGGATGGCAATGGCGGCGGCGATTATGATCTTTTTTCTCTTTGGGTTTTTTGGTTTCTTTTCTGTGGTTCCGGCCAGTAGGGAGTCTAGTTCTTTGTCGAATTCTTCTGGTGAGATTTTTTCTTCACTGCTCATACTCATGTGTTCCTTCCGAGGTTTTCTATGTTAAATGTGATTATTTTAACACTGGAATTTAGTATAGCAGGGAAATGTTTCTTTCTTGTGTCTTTTATCTGGCGATATTCTTGCGAATTTCTTACGGTTTTTGGGGGAGAGGTGAATT
>ENA-UOJM01000917-UOJM01000917.1-human-gut-metagenome-genome-assembly--contig:-P116-NODE-917-length-32283-cov-12.280160_pt1 | contig 32283 bp, 49 predicted proteins | sample MGYA00242349_ERZ723896 | MGnify/ENA metagenome assembly ERZ723896 | reverse complement strand
GTCGTTATCGCGTTCTATTTCGGCACACAGACGCAGAAAATCAGCGACGCGGTAGCACAGAGCGAGGAGGGCAAAGAATGAACTTGCACAAGTGCATTTTGACAAGGAACGATTGCTATACCTCCGGGCGGACGATTACGCCGCGCGGCGTTATGGTACATTCGACCGGGGCGAATAATCCGACCCTCCGCCGGTATGTCCAGCCGGACGACGGCCTATTAGGGGACAACAGGTACGACAACGATTGGAACAGGCCGGGAACGGGCGCTTGCGTTCATGCCTTTATCGGTGAACTCGCCGACGGCTCCGTCGCGACCTATCAGACCTTGCCGTGGAATTGGCGCGGGTGGCACGCCGCCTCCGGCCCGAACGGGAGCGCGAACAACACGCATATTTCTTTCGAGATTTGCGAGGACGGTCTCGACGACCCCGTTTATTTCGCAAAGGTCTATAAAGAGGCGGCGGAGCTGACCGCGTACCTTTGCAAGCTGTACGACCTCGACCCGGAGGCCGACGGGGTAGTTATCTGCCATAGCGAGGGGCACACGCGCGGTATCGCCTCAAATCATGGGGACGTTATGCACTGGTTCCCCCGGCACGGTAAAAACATGGATGATTTCCGGGCGGAAGTCGCCCGGCTTATCAAAAATCAAAGCGGAAAGGATGAATTGGACATGACAAAAGAGGAGCTCGTTTCTTGCGCTGGTACAGGCGACAACCCCTCCGGGTGGGCTCGTGAGCACACGGAGTATTGCAAGCAAAAGGGCATTTTCGCCGGAGACGGAGCGGGTAACTACGGTTGGCAACAGCCGATTACCCGAGAGGCCGTCGCGACCATCGTACACCGCGCTCTTGAGGTCGCGGGGCTTGCCGACAGTATCCCGGACGCATAAGCAGGACACAGAGAACGGGCGGGGGTATAGACCCTCGCCCGTTTTTTCTTTTGCACGCATAACGCAGAAATAACGCACGGCGAGCGATAGGTTATCGCGACCGTGCGTTAAATGCGTGTTATTGCGACAAAATGCTTTTGAAATGCTACTTTTTGAAATAGACCGCAATATCGAGGCCGTAGTTTGCACGCTCCCCGTCGCTATCCTCGTACACAAAGCCGCCGGTAACGTCGTAGGACTCGACCCTCTCGAAACGGTCTATTTGCGAGAGCGCCCGCTTGAGGTCGCCGGTCGAGATACTCCCGACTTGCTCCTCGCCGTAGAACACGCCAACGGCGGGCTTGCCCTCGAAATCATACTTTCGGAGGGAAAAAGAGTACGTCGAGGGCTCCTCCCGTTTGATTTCCCGGAGTATCGTTTGACGGCTCCGGCCTCCGGGGTTCTTGAATGTCACGCCGACGACCCGGAATATCTCCCGGTTTAGGGTGGCGCGGTATGCCTCCTCCCGCCGCCGGGCCTCCTCCCTCTCGGCCTCTTTCCGGGCTTTCTCCTCGGCCTGGAGCCGTGCGGCCTCCGCCGCCTCTTTCTTGAGCTCGTTCTTTTTCCATAGCCGGTATATGAGTACGCAGATACCGACCGGGTAGAATATGACGAGTAAGACGATTTGCCACGTTTTGAGCTTTTTCATTGAGAGCCCCTCCCGTTAAATTGTGCTTTTATATTCCAGCTTGTAAGCCTTAATTACAATATTAACGAGAAAACATGATACAGTCAAGGGGCAAACGAGAGGAGGCGGCGATTTGCGGGTATATGAGTACGAGGGAAAGCGGAACATATCGGGAGAGCGTATCCACCAACGCCGGACGACGCTCCGGCTCTCTCAAGCAGACCTCGCGGCCCGTATGCAAGTTCGCGGCGTGACTATCGAGCGGGAGGCTATCTCAAAAATAGAGACCGGCGACCGTTTCGTTACCGACTATGAGTTTATCATATTCGCGGAGGTTTTAGGCGTGTCTATGGAATGGCTCGCCGGAAAAGAATAGAGAAACGACAACCCCGGCGGGAGCTCCGCCGGGGATTTTTTCGCATAAATTCAAGAAAAACACTTGACATACTGCAAGCAGTATGATAATATAATAGACGAAAGGAGGGTAGACATTGAGAAAGCGCAAAAAGAAAAGCGGCAATAAGAAAGACGGCACGGCAAGCACACTCAATCTTATTACCGCTCTCGTAAACCTCGTGATAGCTATTCTACTTCTCATTGAAAAGCTAACCGAGTAGAGGCACGGGGAGGGAAACCTCCCCTCGCCTCCTCAACAATACCACGAATTGCGCTCAATGTCAAATCGGCATGGACACGGCTATTTATATCTTGTGCGGAATAAGTATCACGCTATCGGTAGTCTCTATCGTCATAAGTGTAAGGGGGCGGCGGAAGAATGGCAGAGACAAAAAGAAAGACTAAAACCTCGACAGCGGTAAAGCAGAAGTATAACGAGCGGGTTTACGACGTGCTTTCCGTGAGGGTTCCGAAAGAGACGGCGGCGGCGTTCAAGGCGAAGTGTGCCGCCGAGGGTATCCCGCAAGCGCAGATTATCAAGAGGGCGATAGAGGAGTTTTTGAACGCATAGCGCGGCGGGGGCGGGTATCCGCCCCTTTTCCGCACTCATAGGGAAATCGGAGGGGAACTATGGCACGGGCGAAATATAAGCAACTCGATAGAGACCGGCGGCTCCAAATGGAGGCGCTCTTTCGGGCCGGTCTAAAGCCCCGCGCGATTGCGGAGCAAATCGGGTGCCATATCTCGACCGTGTATAGAGAGTTCCGGCGGGGCGAGTATGAGCATCTAAATAGCGACTACACCACGGAGCGCCGGTACAGCGCAGACAAGGCCGAGGCTCTCCACCAACTCAACGCGACCGCAAAGGGAGCCCCGCTCAAGATAGGGAAAAACTTTGCCGTCGCCGAGTTCATCGAGGGGAAGATAAAGGACGACAAATACTCCCCGGCGGCGGTATGTGCCCTCTTGCGGACGGAGGAGTACGCTCATTTCGGTATCACCTTTTGCCGGGCCACGATTTACAAGTATATCGAGGACGGGAATATCTTCCCGAATATCACGAATAAAGACCTCCCGGAAAAGGGCGAGCGCAAGCGGGAGTATAACAAGGTGCGGGAGAAGAAAGAGCCGCGAGGCCGGAGTATCGAGGAGCGGGAGCCGGAGGTCGACGAGCGAAAAGAGCCGGGACACTGGGAAATGGATAGCGTTCTCGGGAAGAAAGGGACAAAGGCGCGGCTCCTCGTCCTATCGGAGCGGGTAACGCGGAGCGAGATTATCATAAAGGTGCAGGACGGGCGGGCAATTACGGTCGTCCGGGCCCTCGACCGCCTCGAGCGGGAGCTCGGCGACCTTTTCCCCGTGATATTCAAGTCGATAACGTGCGACAACGGCTCCGAGTTCGCGAATTGGGCCGGTATCGAGCGTAGCGTATGGAAACGCAAGGGACAGCGGACGACGGTTTATTTCTGCCATCCATACACCGCTTGCGAGCGTGGCACGAATGAGAACATAAACCGAATGATACGCCGCCACTTCCCGAAAGGTACAGATTTCGGGAAAGTGACGGCGGCGGAGGTAAAGCGGGTCGAGCGGTGGATTAACACATATCCCCGCGAGATTTTAGGCTTTTCGTCCTCCGCTGATATGTTCGCGGAGGCGTTCGGGCGGGCCTCTTGACGCGTTTTATATTTTTTTATAGCTTTTTCGCAAAAAATACTTGACATTCGGGCACGCGCCGTTTATCATTTATTGCGTAAGAGCTACACAGCTCGAGCGCAATATTTTTTTATCCACACATGGGATTGGAGGCGTTGAAAATGGCTGGAAATTGTCTGACGCTCGCAGACCGCCGGAAAATCGAGCGTCTCTACGCCGCCGATGAAAAGCCGAGCGTAATTGCGGCGGCGGTCGGCGTGTCGGTCGCCACGATATACCGCGAGCTCAAGCGCGGGGAGACGGGCGGCTTGAATGGGAACTATTGCCCGGCGTACAGCGCGGAGACGGCGGAGAAAGCCGTCCGGCGCTCCATGAGAAACCGGGGTCGTCGGAAACAGGCGGACAGCGGCGGGGAGGCGAGCGCATGAAAAAGGGGAGCTATTTCGGAGGCTATATCCTTGGCGTGCTTGTGACGATTTTCGTACTGCTGAAAATGAACGGAGCTATCTAAAACCGAAAGGGGATTACTTATACCATGAAATTAGACAGGACTTTTTCGAGAGAAATCTCAAAGCTCGCAAACGGGGACGGGAGCCGAGAGGCAAAACTCAAGTTTTTAACGAAAGCGAGAGCGGCGAGAAAGGCACTCTCAACGCCGGAGGTAATGAGAGGGGCACTCGACGAGGCTCTAAAAGAGTACGGTAGAGTCGCGGTAGGCGTTTGCCTCGCGGTGACTATTTGGGAACGCCGGGACAGGTTAAGCGACCGGGCTGTACAGTGGGCGCGAGCGGTTCTTGAGAATTGGACAAACAGACCGGCGGATATTCTGACGGTCTACATTGACGATAGTATCCACCCGACAAAAATAGAAGTCTATGCGGGCGACTTTATGCGCCTCACTACGGAGGCTGTGTAATGGACAATTTCGAGCGGCTCACCCGGAGCCGGGGCACGCTGGGAGCTTTCCTCCGCTCCCTCCCCGTGCTATCCGGCCCGTGGGATGATGAATTTCACCGGCGGCGGTGCGCTTTTTGCACTCGCGAGAACTGCGACGAGTGCCCGAACGAGGAGGAACGTGGAAACCCGGAGTGGTGGCTCGGGCTCGAGGCGGAGGAGGCGCAGACATGAACGTAAAAGCGCATTGGGCACCCTACCGGCTAACCGCGAACAAGACAAAACTCTATGCGCTCGCAAAGAGCCTCTACCCGTGTATCGAGCCCATGAAGAACACGGACTTTATCAAATATTCCCGCGTCCGGGACTACGCTCTCGATTTTTGGAGCGGGGAGCACTTCCACCATCTGTTTTTGAGTGTATGCGGAGGACAAGCAAGGCTCGCGGATTGGTGGAGTACATACGACGAAAACGACGAGAAAACGGAGCATTGGGAGTGCCGCGCCCTCGAAATGGACGAGCTCCGAGAGTTCGGGCTCGTGGAGGAGGTCGCCGTATGAGCGGCCCGGTCTACGGTCGCACTTGCGAGGGGTGCGAGCACGTTATCGCGGAAAAGTGGGTAAAAGGCAAGACGGCGCACAGGTGCAACGCACCGGGGCCGTGCCGGGGCTATGTGGTGGGACAAGCATATTTTCTCCCATATATCCCGGCATGGTGCCCGGAGCTCATAAACAAAAAGGAGGGTTCTACCAAATGAAAAAGGTCTATTCAAAGAAAGTCGGCGGCGAGGTATTCGCCCTCGCGCCGGAGCAACTCGAGGTTTTCAGAAACGCGGGCTATCAGACCCCGACCCCGGAGGAGGTTATCGCGGACGCGGGAGCGGCTATGCTCACTCCGCCGGAGGATAAGCGGGCGTATGTGGTGCTCAACCTCAAGTCGGGCGAGTTCGCCGTCCGGGTGCGCTCGTGTACCCTCAAGGGGAGCGAATATAGCGCCCTCGTCGGGGAAATCGTGCAAGCGGGACTTTTGAAACGCCTCGCGGAACAGGCAGACCCGGACAGGCCGAAACCGGCGGCTCCGGCGGCGGGCACGGCCTCCCCGTTCGTTACCCTCTTTGCCGAGGCCATCAAAAAGGCGTTCGTCGGCGGGACAGAGGCCACGGGACAGACAGCACCGGCGGATAACGCCGTCTCTCCTATCGGAGCTATTATCTCCGAGGCTATCAAGAAATCCCTCGGCGGCGCGGCGGCTACATCCGCCCCGACCTCCACTCCGGCGGGAGCGGTCAATACGGAGGAGGTCGTCGACAAATGAGCGGAGAGCGGTACAGCCTCGGGACGTGCCGGTATTGCGGACAGGTCGTAAACCTCGAGCGGGAGCGGGACTCGCAAGAGGCGGCGGATATTGCCGCCTCGGAGGAGTGCTCTTGCTATGACGCTCGGGAGGAGCGGGCCATACAACGGAAAATCGAGAACGCGCAGGACAGGATACAAAAGGTTTTCGGGAGTGAGGCCGAGGAGCTCGGCTTTCGGCCTATCAACGCGCCGGAGCCTATCCAGCTCATGAACGATATAGCCGTCCTTATCGCTCGGGGATACATAACCTCCGCCGTCGTGAACGTCCGGGGCCAGTGTAGAGCGAAAATCTCGCTCACCAGTAAAGAGAAAATCAAGGTAGAGCGGAGCGAGACGCGCTCCTATCAGCTTGAGGAATAGGAGGCGGCGGGAAATGGTAAAGCTCGGAGACCGCCGTACCGTCCACCCGGTAACGCTGGACGGGCACGAAAAGGGCAAGCCCCGCCCGCTCACGGGCACGGTGGTATATATCCACCCGGAGGGCCGGTATTGTGTCCTCGAGTTCGAGGTCGGCACACGCGGCGAGCGGATACGGGAGAGTTTTCAACTTATCGAGGGGGAAATCGCGGAATGAAGAACGAGAAAAGCCGCCCGGCGGAGTACCGGCCTACCGCGAGCGGGCCCATGAAATTATACCTCGTCCGGCATAAGGACGGGCAGGAAATCACGGTAAACGGTCGGAACAGGTACGAGGCCGTTACCGCCGCCGCCCGAAAATGGGGCGTGCGGTGGACAAGCATAGCTCGGGCGTGCGAGTTTATCGAGCTCGCCTCCGAGGACGACGAGGGGGAAACAGCACCATGACCGCACGAGAACAGCGCCGCCGGAGGCGGGAACTCCGCGCTATGAGGCGGCGGGTCGCCGGTATGATAGTGCTCCTATCCATTCTCGCCGGGCTGGTGCTCTATGCCGCCTCTCATACATGGACAGGAATAGAAAAGGGCACAGACCCGGCAGAGACCGACCCGCTCCCGCTTGCGACAGTAACGACCGTCGAGGCCGCGCCGCCGGTAACACTGGCTCCCGTGGCGGAGCCGGAGGCCGTATCCCGGTACGACGGTATCGAAATCAGCGACGAGGACGTTTATACCCTCGCTTGCCTCGCCTATCACGAGGCACGGGGCGAGCCGTTCGAGGGGCAGGTCGCCGTTATCGAGGTCGTGCTCAATCGGTGCTTGTCCGACTACTTCCCGGATACGGTCGAGGAGGTCGTATTTCAGAAGTACGGCGACGTATGGCAGTTCTCCCCCGCTCCATATCTCTACACAGCGGAGCCGACGGAAACGCAGTACGAGGCCGTCTATGCCGCGCTCGCGGCGGAGGAGCCTATCCTCCCTCTCGATACGGTGTACTTTTCCACGGGGCCCTATAACGACAGTATTGTCGCGGTTATAGGAAATCATTACTTTTGCTCAATTTTTTAAGGAGGGTGCAGTTATGAACATCACGCGCAGAGTTACGGAGGCCGTCGATTTCGAGTACATGAAAGCGGCTATCGACGCGGGGAACGGCCCGGAGTTCGTGAGGCCGTTCGACGAGCTCATTATCCCGCTCGAGAACGGGAAAAGCATTACCGCCGTTTGCGGCGGGTATGTGGGCGACCGGCGGGCCCGGTTCGTGCTCAAGGATTGCTTGCCGGAGCTACACGTCATGAACAAGAGGCCGACCAACGCGGGCGGCTACCTCAACAGCGAGGGCCGGAGACACGTCCTCGAGGACATTCTCCCGCTTTTCCCGGCATGGCTCCGGGACGCTATGAAACCCCGGAACATGGTCGAGACCATCGACGGCGAGGAGCACACCTACGCCGACACGCTTTGGATACCCTCGGCGACCGACATTTTCGGCCCCTCCGAGTCGGGATTTTGGGCCGAGGAGTCAGATAGCGAGCAACTCGAGATTTTCAAGACGGAGCGGGGCCGCGTAAAAGAGGTCGAGGGCTACGGGACTTATCCGTACTGGCTCCGTTCCCCGCGTGCGGGCCACTCCGCCAATTTCGTGCGTGTGAACGCCGACGGCACAGTCAACGGCAGCAACGCGAACAATTCGCTCGGGTTCGCGCCGGGCTTTGACCTCTAAAATTCGGAATTAAAAACCCTCCCCGGCTCAATGCCGGGGAGGGATACTCGAAAGAGGAGGTAAAGCCCATGATACGACGCAGGAAATCAAAGCTCCCGAAATGGCGGTACGAGTTCGATTGCCGGAAGTGCGACAACATTCGAGAGATACACGACCCGCGCAAGCGCAGAGACGGCGATTATTGCGTCCCGTGCATAGAGAGGCACGACGCGGGCCTCCCGAGTCCTATCCGGGCATACGAGAAAGAGCGTGTCCTCCGTTGCGAGTGCTTTACTCCCATCCCGGAGGACGGAGAGGAGGGCAAGGTATGAGCCTATGCAGAGGGTGCGGGGCCTCTATCGAGTGGATACGCACGACGGCGGGCCGCTCCATGCCGATAGACCCGGAGCCGGTTTTCATCGTCGAGGAGGACGGAGGCCGGGAGCGGTTTATCACGGACGAGGGCGAGGTCGTCGCCGGGCGGCGGGCCTTGCCAGAGGAGGAGGGCCCGGCGTGCGCCGTGGGCTTTGTGCCTCACTGGAAAACGTGCCCGGCGGCGGACAGATTTCGCCGGAGATAGAGCGGGGGTCTCAAGATGATAACTTTAGAGGTAGAGGAAATGTGCCACGAGTGCCCGAACTTCAACGCGGTATCGGAGACCTCCATACTTTACGGCGGCGGGGAGCCGGTCGTCGTGGAAAGCGTGGTAAAATGCGCGTCGCGGTCTATGTGCGAGCACATCCGGCGGTATTTGAAGAACGCCGCCGAGGGAAAAAGAAAGCCTCCGACGCTTGAGGGAGCGTCGGAGGCGTAACCGCCCCGAAAGGTGATTACTTATACCTATATTATAATACCACACTCAGGGAGCGGTGGCAAGGGCGAAAACGAAAAGCGCGAGGGCGCTTATTCGGGCTCGTATGGAATATTATCTAACCGACCAAGAGAGGGAGCCTCCGCTCTCCCGCTCTCTCCTCCAAAAGCGAGCACACACCGCCGCCGAGGGAGGAGGGAGCGCGAGGGAGGAGGGAGGGGGCGGTCTATGCGCCCTCCTCCCTCGCAACGGGTAACGCTCGGAGGGTACAGCATGAGGACAGTCTATCGGGAAAAGCGGTATTATTGCGGGGAATACCTCGACGTGTTCATTTTCCCGGTTTATAGCTCGGGAAAGCGAGGCTCTCGGGGCCGGAAAGGAAAGCCGACCTCAGCCGCACAAAAGAAACTCAATCAGCGGCACAGGGAGGAAAAGCTCGTCCGGCTCCTCCACGCAAACTTTACGCCGGAGGATTTAGAATTGCACTTGACGTATGCGGAACAGCCGGAGAACGACGAGGCCGCGAAACGGGAGCTCGCGAATTTCCTCCGCCGGGTACGCCGGTATCGGAAAAAGAACGGCCTCGAGCCGCTGAAATATATCGCGGTGACGGAGCGCGGGAAACAGGGCGGGCGGTATCACCACCATGTAACGCTGAACGGGGGTATCGACCGGGATGTTTTAGAAAGCCTTTGGGGGCTCGGCTATGCCAACTCCCGCCGCTTGCAGTTCACGGAGAACGGCCTCGCCGGTCTCGGAAATTACATCGTGAAAAGCCCGGTCGGGGGCAAGGCGTGGAACGCCTCGAAAAACCTCGTCGACCCGGAGCCGAGGACGCGGGACGGGCATATCTCCGCCCGCCGTGCTCGGGAGCTTTCGCAGGACACGACGGACAACACGGAGTTTGAAAAGCTCTATCCGGGGTATTTTCTCTCGGAGGCCGGGGCTTTCCACAACGACGTGAACGGCGGATATTACATAATCGCGAGATATTACCGCAAAGACGGGGTATTTATCAAACCGAAACGGAAACGGAGGGCTCGAAAATGAAACTCAACGAATACGCGCGGGCGGTGCATGAGAACGCGGTCGCGCACGGCTGGTACGACAACGGTATCGAGTTCCCGGAGGTCGCCGCGCTCATTCACTCGGAGATTTCCGAGGCGCTCGCGGAGTACCGGGAGGGAAATCCGCTCATTTACGGGTGTTGCGGGATACCGGGCGCGGTATGCGAGTTCGAGGGGGCGTGCGACAAGCCGGAAAACGAGCGCACTTGCAAGCCGGAGGGCCTCGCCGTGGAGCTTTGCGACGCTATCATGAGGATTTTAGACTATCTCGCGTATATGCACGTCGACGTGGAGGCGGTGCTCGAGGCAAAGCACGCCTACAACCTCGGGAGACCGTACCGGCAGGGAGGGAAAAAGGCATGATAAATTATTTCGACGCGGCGGAGAAAACGCTCCGCTCGCGAGGCGTGCTCGAAACGGCCCTCGAAAACCTCGAGCGGCGGCGGGAGCGGATTATCGCACAAAGCGGCCCGGCGGGGTATCCGTCGCCGGACTTCTCAAAGCCCTATGCAAGCGTCGGCGCGGTGAACGACGCTCTTTCGGCGTGCCTTGAGCTCGCGGAGGTTACGCGGGAGATAGAGCGCACGGAGGAGGCTATCGGGGAGATAGACCGAGTTATCGGACAGCTCGAGCCGGAGGAGCGGGAGATTATCCGCCTATGGTACATCGAGCGCAAGAGCAAAGAGGAGATAGCCGGGGCCGTGAGCTACGCCTCGACCCGGAGCGTCTACGACTTGCGTAATACCGCCGTCGCTCGCTTTGCCTTGCTCTATTTCGGCGCGGCGGCTCTCCCGTCTGTATAGCGTATTCGCGCGTATTATCGCGAACTAAAAAAAGAGTACATGGAAACTTGCATTTTTACCGTGGTATCATGTACCCGTAAAGAGAGGCGGAACACAACCCTCGCCGCCGTGCGCCCTACATGGAGAGAGCCCGTAGTACACGAGTGAGCTCAATCCGTGCGGGGCGTTCTCTTTGCACGCATGGAGGGACAGAGTATGCGGGCATTTGCAAAGGCTTTCTACGAGTCTCCGGCATGGCGCAAGACACGGGCCTATATCCTCAAGCGGGACGCGGGACTATGCGTGCGGTGCGGTGCGCCGGGGGTTATCGTACACCATAAGCGGGAGCTCACGCCGCAGAACATAGACGACCCTATGATTTCTCTCAACGCGGACAACCTCGAGACGCTTTGCCGCGCGTGTCACGCGATAGCGCACGGAGCAAAGCCGCCGCTCGCGGAGGGGCTCGCGTTCGATGAATACGGGAACGTCGTCGAGGCGGGACTCATGCCGAAACCGGCAGTCGACGACGACGAATTTTATTAGACCTCCCCCCGGTCTCCCCGAAATAAACCCGCCGCTCGTAACCGCGCCTCAACCCTGTTTAGAACCGCCCCGGTCGCGCACATAAGGGGGGGTTAAGCCGGTAGGGGCGGCAGAAAAGGAGGCTCCGAAATGGCAAAAGTTAGCAAGAAATACGAGGACATGACGGTCGAAGAAAAGACAAAAAAAGTCGAGCGCCGTATAAAGGTATTATTCCGGGAAATCCCGAAAGAAAAACGGCAGTTCGTCGACGCGCTGATTTACCAGTTTTCCGTGACGACCGTAACGCTCGAGCGGCTCGTCGAGGAGCTCAATAACGGGGATATTTTGGAGGATTTCTCTCAAGGAAAACAGCAATTTCGCCGCGAAAATCCCGCGTTGAAGTCGTATAACACGACGATAAAATCCTTTACCGCGCTCACAAATCAGCTTATCGGACTCCTCCCGGAGCCGGAGAAAAAGAGCGCCGGAGACGAGCTCATGAGCTTTATCACAAAGCCGAAAGGGACGGGTAAGCCGTGAACTACGTCCGCGAGTATTGGCGGAAAATCGAGAGCGGCGAAATCGTCACGAGCCGCCGGGTAAAGGCGGTTTATGGGCGGCTCATGGCGGAAATGGACTCCACCGCCGCCGACTCCCCGTATTATTTCGACGAGGAGACCGGCGAGCGCCCGATTATCTTCATCGAGCGGTTTTGCAAACAGTCACAAGGCACGCTCGGGGCCCCTCTACGCCTCGAGCTTTTCCAAAAGGCATTTATACAAACTCTTTTCGGGTGGCTCTTGAAAGAGACCGGGTATCGGCGCTTTCGAGAGACGCTCTTTTTGGTGGGACGGAAAAACGGCAAGTCGACCCTCCTCGCGGCGCTCGCGCTCTATATGCTCGTCGCCGACTACGAGGGCGCGGCGGAGATATACTCCGTCGCCACGAAGAAAGACCAAGCCCGGAAAACGCTCACCGAGGCCGTGAACATGGTCAAGCAGAGCCCGGAGCTCCGGGCCATCATAAAGAAACGCCGGAACGATATTTACTTTCCGGCGACGGCCTCCACGTTCGAGGCGCTCGCCTCGGACTCGAATACCCTCGACGGCCTCAACTCGCACGCTGTCATTATCGACGAGCTCCACGCGATACGAGACCGCAACCTCTACGAAGTCATGAAACAGTCGACGAGCTCGCGGCGGCAACCCCTCGTTATCATGATTACCACGAGCGGGACGGTGCGCGAGTCCGTTTTCGACAACCTGTACGGCCTCGCGTGCGACATAGCCGACGGAAAGGTAACGGAAGATACTTTCCTCCCTGTGCTCTACGAGCTGGACGAGCGGGCCGAGTGGACAGACCCGCAGGCGTGGATAAAGGCAAACCCCGGCCTCGGGACGATAAAGCAGTACGCGACCCTCGCGGCCTTTGTGGAGCGGGCGAAGAAAAATCCCGAGGACTTGCCGGGCGTGCTTTGCAAGGACTTCAACGTCCCGGAGACCTCCGCGTCGGTATGGCTCTCGTTCGAGGACATAAAGAACGACGCGACTTTTACCATGCAGGACGTATATAACACCTACGCTATCGGCGGGTGCGACCTCTCCGCGACGACCGACCTAACGTGCGCGACGCTCCTCATTCGCCGGAGCCGAGAGGACGAGACCGTCTACGTTTTACAGCACTATTTCATACCGCAAAAGCGGATAGACCAACTCGACGAGCACAACTCGCAAGAGGCCCCGTACAAGATATGGGCGGAGCGGGAACTCCTCACGATATGCGACGGGGCCCGCGTCGACTATTCGGCGGTGACGGCGTGGTTTTGCCAAATGCGGGACGAGTTCAAGATAGACGCTTTCGCGGTGGGATACGACCGCGCCCTCGCCGGGTATTGGGTCGACGAAATGAAAGCAAACGGCTTTGATATGCGGGCGGTCGCGCAGGGGCCTTTTACATGGTCTCAACCTATGCGGGAAATGGGCGCGGCCTTTGCCGACAAAAAGGTCAACTATAACCGAAATCCCGTGCTCGTGTGGTGCCTCTCAAATACAGCGGTCAAAAAGAGCGGGGTAAACAACATACAGCCGGTCAAGGTCTCGGACAGGCGCAGGATTGACGGCGCGGTATCTCTCCTCAATGCGTGGGTTATCTACGTCCGGGATAACGAGGACTATATGTATCTTGTGGGGTGACAGCATGAGAGAAAAACGAAGTCTTTTCGAGACGATTTTCGGGAAGAAACGGGACGACAACAAGAATTACTCGGCCTATAAGCTCTTGAGCTCGTGGGAGTCGACCTTTATACCCTATTCGGGAAACGCATGGGATATAAATACCGTGCGCTCGGCGGTGGACGCTTTCGCCCGGCGGGTATCCACGGCACAGCCCCGGCACGTCCGGCAGACGGAGGAGACCACGACGGCGGTACACGACTATTTAGACCGGGTATTACAGTTCCGGCCTAACAGGTATATGACCGCCTCCGAGTTTTACTACAAGCTCGCGGCTCAATACAAGGTCTATAACAACGCGATAGCGTACCCGATATTCGACTCGGCAAACCGGCTCGTCGAGATTTACCCTATCAACGCGCAGTATTTCGAGCTCCTCGAGTACATGGGCGTTATGTATTGCCGGTTCCGTTTCGCGACCGGCTCCTCGTACATCTGCGAGTATTCCCGGCTTATCCATATCCGGCGGCATTTCCTCGAAAACGATATTTTCGGGGACAATAACAAGCCCCTCGAGACCGTGCTCAAGACGGCGAACACGTTCAATCAGTCTATGAGCAAATTCGCGGAGCTCGTCGCTATCATCCGGGGCGTGCTCAAGGTATCGAACGCGGTCAAAAACGAGGACTTGAACAAGCGCCGCGACGACTTTATCCGGGACAACCTCCGCATGGAGAACAACGGCGCGGGCGTTATCGTGACCGACGCAAAGTACGACTACACCCCGATACAGGACAAAACGACCCCTATCCCCTCGACGCAGTTAAATTACATCAAAGAGGAGATTTACGACTATTTCGGCGTGTCGAAACCTATCGTTGAGAACACCGCGACGGCGGCGGAGGAGTCGGCCTTTTATAACGGCGAGATAGCTCCGTTTTTTCGCAAGCTGACACAGGCGTTTTCAAACTGTATTTTCTCCGAGCGGGAGTTCGGGCACGGAAACCGGGTCGTATTCTCTACCAACTCGATACAGTTCGCGACGCTCTCCGACAAGGTGAGCGCGGCGAAGTTCTTGACGGAAATCGGCGCGGCGACGCTCGACCAAATCCTCACTATGTTTGATATGCCGACTATCGGCGGCGAGGAGGGGGCCCGGCGGGTGCAGACCTTGAACATGGTAAACGCCGAGCTCGCGGACAAGTACCAAACCGGCGCGGAGACAGACCCGCCGCCGGAGAAAGACCCGGAGCCGCCGGAGGGCGACCCGGAGGGAAACGAGCCGCCGGAGGGCGGCGGAGAGGAGGGCCAGAAATGAACATCAAAGAGGGGCGCGAATACCGCGCCTTGCAGGACTTCTCCCTCGTCCCTCGCGAGGAGGGCTCCGAGGAGTACCGCGTAAAGGGTACGGCGGTCGTGTTCGACACGCCGACCGTTATCGCGGAGTATGACGGTATCAAGTATTGCGAGGTTATCGACCGGCACGCTTTCGACGAGTGCGACCTCTCCGACGTGATTATGAACTACAACCACGCCGGGAAAGTGGTCGCCCGGCTCCGAAACAAGACGCTCGCACTCGACATTAACGAGCGCGGGGTCGATATTGAGGCAAATCTCGGCGGCACGACCGCCGGGCGGGAGCTGTACGAGGAAATCGACGGCGGCTATGTGGATAAGATGTCCTTTTCGTTCACGGTGCGGGAGTCGAAGTACGACAGCACCACGCACACGCGGACGATTACAAAGGTCAAGAAACTGTACGACGTTTCGGCGGTGGATATTCCCGCCTATAACGAGACCTCGATTGCGGCGCGGAGCTTTTTCGCGGTGGAGCACGAGAAAGAGCTTGCGGCTTTGGAGCAAGCCCGGCGGCGTAAGAGGTTGATAGCACTCACCTATTGACAAAAAACATGGAGGTAAAGAAATGAACATCGAGAAAAGACTCGCAGAAATCCGCGCTCGCAAGGCTGAAATCCGCTCCATCATCGAGAAAGACGATAAGGCGGATATGGACGCTCTCGAGAAAGAGCTCCGCGAGCTGAACGAGGAGGCCGAGGGCCTCGAGCGTCGGCAGAACATCGAGCGTATGCTCAACAACGGTACGGCGGTCGCTAATCCCGTAAGTGTGAACACTCCCGAGAGCCGCTCCGAGGAGGTAGACGAAAAGCTCTACCGTTCCGCATGGCTGAAAACCTTGCAGGGTAAGCCGCTGACCGACGCGGAACAGAGAGCATACAGCACCGCCGCAAACTCCGGCCTCCCCATTATCCCGGAGACGACCGCAAATCAAATCATCAAGAAAATGTACGAGGTCGCGCCCATCCTCGAGCGGTGCCGTATCTTCCACGTTCCCGGCAATATGAAATTTGCCGTTGAGGGGACGAACGACGACGCGGCTCTCCACACCGAGAACGCGGCTATCACTCCGGCGGGCGACTCCCTCGCGTCCGTAAACCTGACCGGCTACGAAATCGTAAAGCTCGTGAAAGCCTCCCGCGCGTGCTCCGAAATGGCGCTCTCCGCCTTTGAGAGCTACGTCGTCGAGATTATCGCGGAGTCTATCGCCCGGAAGATTGAAAACTACATCTTCACCGGCACGGGCTCCAACCAGCCGGGCGGCGTGAAAACCGCCGGTAAGGGCGCGAGCGGCGCGTATACCGACAACACCGACCAGATTACCGTTGCCGCCGCCGGTTCTCTCTCCGAGGCGAACGTCGTCGCCCTGTATGGTATGCTCGGGGACGGCTACGAGAGAAACGCCGTGTGGTGCATGAGAAAGGCGACGTTCTTCTCCGACTTCTTCCCCCTGATGAACAAGAGCAAGAACAACCTTATCGAGTTCGCGAACGGTCGTTACTACATCATGGGTAACGAGGTCTATTTCACCGGCTCCGTGCCCGCAGACGAGGCGTATCTCGGCGACTTCTCCTATATCATCGGCAACTACTCGCAGGATATTACCGTCGTCAAGAGCGAGCACTCCGGCCTCGCGACGAACTCTATCGACTTCCTCGGCTCTTGCGTGTTCGACAGCAAGCCCGCCGCCGGTCTCGGCGCGTTCGTCCATCTGGCAAAGGCCAGCGCGTAAGGGAGGGCTCTAAATGGCTATCGGAGACTCGTATTTGACGAGTATCCGGCAGTACATGAGAATTACCTCGACCGCGTTCGACCCCGAATTGAAAGACCTCATTAACGCCGCCCGAGCCGACCTTGTGCTCGGCGGCGTTCTTGAGGTCAAGGCGCAGGACGAGACAGACCCGCTTATCTTGCGGGCGGTCGCGACCTATGTAAAGGCCGAGTTCGGGCTCGATAACGAGGACTCGGAGAAATACCGGGCCTCGTACAAGGAACAGCGGAACGGGCTCACCCTATCGGACGCATATATCGCGGCGGAGGAGCCAGAGCCGGAGGAGGGATAGCTCATGTATTGGCGGGATACGGTGACGCTTGAGGCCGTCACCCACGGCGCAGACGAGGAGGGATACCCGAAAGAGGCCGTCGAGGAGACGGAGGTTTTCGCCGACGTTCAATCGGTGCGGCGCTCCGAGTTCTACGCCGCAAAGCAAATCGGAGTTACCCTCGCTATCGCGGTCAAGCTCCGCGCCGCCGACTATGCCGGGCAAGAGCGCCTTGTCTGGAATGGCACGCGGTACAAGGTCGAGCGGGCCTATACGGAGGCGCGGGAAATGTACGAGCTCGAGTGCTCGGAGTTCAAGGAGGCGGAGAAATGAGTATCGAGGCGCGGCTCGTCGAGGCTTTCGACGGGCTCATGAACTCCCCCGCCGCCGCGAACACCTACAAGGGCGACGACGCGGAGTATATCACGTTCAACTATACGGAGATACCCGACGATTTCGGGGACGACGACGCGGGCCATTACCGGGCCCTCGTGCAAGTTCACTATTTCGCCCCGCACGAGAAGAACACACGGGCGACACGGCGGGAAATCACCCGCCGTATCGTTGCCGCCGGGTTCACGAGGCCGTCTATCACTCCGGCCTCGGACGCGAACGGGCAACACTACGTTTTCGAGTGCGAGGACGCGGAGGCGGTATAGCTATGGCGGAACTCAATACGAGCGGGCTCGACGAGCTCCTCTCGGACATGGGCGCTATCGCGGAGATACCCGACGCGGTGCTCCTCGAAATGCTCGTAGCCGAGGCCGAGATTATCGCCCCGGCACAGGCGCAAGAGGCGCGGGCTATGGGCGTTTACGACACCGGCACGACGGCGCAGAGTATCACCTACGACAAAAAGCTCAAGGAAACGAAAGACGGGAAAGCGATTTACGTTTACCCGCAGGGAACGCGGCGGGACGGAAACTCCCGGCGCGTGGCAGAGGTCGCCTTTGTGAATGAGTTCGGGAAAGCGGGCCAGCCGGGGCGACCGTTCATCAACACGGCAAACGAGAAAAAGGCCGACTCCGCCGTCGACGCGGCGGCGGGCGTGTACGACCGATTTCTCAAGAGTAAAAACCTATGAGGAGGTAAATCTATATGGCGCAGTTTGGAGCAAAGAGGCCGAGGTTCGCGCCCGTGGCTACCACGCCGGACAACGCGCTCCCGACCTACAATTTCGAGAGCGTCGTAACGATTGGTAAGCTCGTGGCGGCTAACCTCACCGTTACCAACGCCTCCGGCGAGCTCTACGGCGACGACGCGCTCGCGGAGAAAATTGATATGTTCGCGTCCGGCTCGCTGGAATTGCAGACGGACGACAAGACGGCGGAGGTTCACGCGGCCTTGCATGGGGCCACGCTGGACGAGCTCGAGGAGGAGCTCACGGACTCCGACAGCGACGTAGCGCCGCGCGGCGGTCTTGCCTATTACAAGGTGCTTATCCGAAACGGCGTGCGCGTCTATCAGGGCGTTTTCCATCCCCTTGTGAACGCTATCCTCGGCAACGACAGCGCGGCGACAAAGGGGAGCTCTATCACGTTCGGTACGTCCACGACCACCTTTACCGTGTTCCGTTGCAATTCCGGCGCATGGCGTATCCGTAAGGAGTTCGACAGTGAGGCGGACGTTATCGCGTGGTGCGACGAAAAACTCGGATATACCGCCCCCGGCGGCGGCTGATAACAAAACGGGAGGCGGCGTAAGAAACCGCCTCCCGCTTTGCCGATTGGAGGCTTTGACACATGAAAGCGGCAAAATTCACCGTCGAGGGGACGGCCTATTACCTCGTCCTCGACGGCGAGGCTATGTTTCAGATACGGGACACGTTCGGCGGTACAAAGCTCCTCCTCGAGCAACTCGAGCAGGACACCCGCGAGGGGTTCGACGCGGCTTGCACCGCCGCCGCGTTCATGGCGGAGCGGGGCGAGCTCATTCGCCGCCGGTTAGGATACGCGCCGGGGGAAATCCCGGACGCGGATACGTTCCGGCTCCTCGTGCCGACCTATGAAATCGTCGACCTCAAGAACGCGGTTATCAAGGCCGTAACGCTCGGGTACGGGCGGGAGGTCAAGAGCGCCGAGGACGACGAATACGACGAGGGCCTCGAGGAACTCCGTCAAAAAAAAACACCATCAAGCGGGCGGAATACTACCGCATAGCCGCACGGTGCGGAATATCGGTAACGGAGGCGCTCTTTATGCCTCCCGGCGAGCTTTTCGACCTTTGGGAGCTGTACCTCCGCGACCACGGTAAACGGGATAAGGAGGGCGTATAATGGCGACCCGTACAATATCGACAAGGTTAGCGGTCGAGGGCGAGGCCGCGTATAAAGCGTCCCTCAAAAACATAAATTCGGAGCTCGGGACTCTAAAATCAGAGCTGAAACTCGTAGAGTCCGAGTTTTCGGGACAGGCAAACAGCCTCGCGGCGTTGGAGGCAAAGGGTGCGACCCTCTCCAAAATGTACGAGGCGCAAGAGGGAAAGGTAACAAAGCTCCGGGAGGCCCTCGAGAACGCTCGCAAGGCTCAAGAGACCTACGGCGACCGGGTAGACGAGGCCCGCGCGAATATCCAGCGGTGCGAGGAGGCGCTCGCCGCCCTCGGGGACGAGACCGGCGACACGAGCGCGGAGCAAGCGAAACTCACGGAGGAACTCGAGGGGTATAACCGCGAGCTATCCGAGGCGCAGAGCTACCAAGAGGCCGCGACCCGCGCCGTCAACTCGTGGCAGACGCAATTAAACACCGCACAGGCGGACTTAAACCGCCTCGGGGACGACCTCGAGGCGAATAACCGCTATCTCGACGAGGCCCGGAGTTCTACGGACGGGTGCGCCGAGTCTATCGACGAATACGGGAAAGAGGTCAAGGACGCGAGTAAAGAGACCGACTCTTTCGGCGAAAAGCTCAAGGGCGGACTCGTGACCGGGGCAAAAGCCGCCGCGACCGCGCTTGCGGCGGTCGGCGCGGCGGCGGTCGCCGGGGTGGGCGTGCTCCTCAGCCTCGCGGAGTCTACGGAGGAATACCGGGCCGCACAGGGGCGGTTAAATACCGCGTTCACGGCGGCGGGATACTCCACGGACACGGCGACGGAGGCGTATCGTTCCCTTTATGCCGTGCTCGGGGACACCGACACGGCGACGGAGGCGGCACAACTCCTCGCACAGCTCGCGACCTCCGAAAAGGACGTTGCAACGTGGGGCGATATTGCCGCCGGAGTATCCGGCACGTTTGGCGACGCGCTCCCGATAAACTCGCTCATTGAGGCGGCGAACGAGACGGCAAAGGTCGGCACAGTGACCGGGGCCCTCGCCGACGCTTTGAATTGGGTCGGTATCAGCGAGGACGAGTTTAACGAAAAGCTCGCCGCGTGTGCCGACGAGACAGAGCGAGCAAACCTTATCACGGAGACCCTCTCCTCCACCTACAAGGACGCGGGCGAGATTTTCAAGGAAAATAACGCCGCGATTATGGAGGCGCGGGAGGCTCAAGCAGAACTCGACGACACGCTCGCCCGGCTCGGCGGGACGGTCGCCGACGTGAAAAACGAGCTCGTAGCGGAGTTCGCCCCGGCCCTCGCCGACGTGGTAGACGCTTTCGTCGACGTGATAAACGGGGTAGACGGCGCGGAGGAGGCACTCGGAGAGGCTATCGACGGCATGATAGGGCAAGCCGCCGACAAGCTCCCGGAGCTCCTCGAGTTCGGTACGACTATCGTACTCAACATTTTAGAGGGCATTGTGAACGCGGCTCCGCAACTTGCGGAGGCCGCGATTTCTGTACTCACCACACTAACGGAGGGGCTCGTATCAGCCCTCCCCCAGCTCGCCGAGGCCGCTATTCAAATCGTGAACGGGCTCGCAACGGGTATCGCCGAGGCGCTCCCGTCCCTCATTCCGGCGGCGGTGGCGGCTATCACGCAGTTAGTACAAACGCTGATAGAGAATATCCCCCTACTCGTCGACGCGGCGTTACAGCTCGTGACAGGGCTCGCGACGGGCATTATCGAGGCTATCCCGGTATTGCTCGAGGCGCTCCCAACGCTGATAGAGAGCCTCGTTACGGCGCTCCTCGAGGCCGTGCCGCAAATCGTCGAGACGGGCGTTACCCTCTTGACGGCCCTCGTAACAAACCTCCCGGACATTATCGCGACGATATGCGAGGTATTGCCGCAAATCATCCAGTCGACCATAGATACCTTGCTCTCGCACTTGCCGGAAATCGTAGAGGCAGGGGTCGAGCTCTTAACGGCGCTCATTACCAACCTACCGCAAATTATCTCGACCATCGTACAGGCGCTCCCGCAAATCATTACCTCTATCGTCTCGACACTGGTAAACAATATCCCGAAAATAGTCGAGACCGGCGTAAAGCTCTTGACCTCCCTTATCACCAACCTACCGCAGATTATCTCCTCGCTTGTGGCGGCTATGCCGCAAATCATTTCGAGCATGGTATCGGCACTCGGGCAGGGCGTGAGCGCCTTTGCACAGGTGGGCGCAAACCTTGTCCAAGGGCTTTGGAGCGGTATTCAATCCCTCGCCGGGTGGCTATGGGATAAGGTCTCCGGGTGGATTTCCTCCATTTGGGACGGTATCACGGGCTTTTTCGGTATCTCCTCGCCGTCTAAAAAAATGGCGTGGGTCTCCGAAATGAATATCGAGGGCGCGGCTCGCGGTATCGAGCAGAACAAGGGCCGGGCGGTAAAAGCCTACGGAGATATGACCGCCGAAATGCTCGACGAGGTAGAGTCGGGCATTGGGAAAGTGAATACCGCCCTCGCCGACGGTATCGGGGAAATGGAAACGGGCTTTTCGGCCCGAGCCACGATTGAACAGGTCTCCGCCGCCGTGCCGAGCATGGCAGACCGCCGCAGAGGGTCGGAGACGGCCTCCGGCGGGACGACGACGGTAACGAACACGTTCCATATCGGCGAGCTCGTCGTCCGCGAGGAGGCGGACGTAAAGCGCGTCGCAAAGGAGCTCTACAATATGCAACGCGCGAAATCTCGCGGAAAGGGGGTCGTTACCTCGTGAAATTGGGCTTTACATTCAACAACGTACACAGTGACGACATGGGGGTCGTGTTCCGCTCTACCGACCGAACACTCCTCCCGCCGAAACGAGTCACGCAGTACACCATACCCGGCAAAAGCGGCACATACGACATAGAGGACGGCTACGAAAACCGAGAAATCTCGTGCGAGGTATCCTTTGTCGGAGAGGATTATCAATATCCCGGCGTGCGGACGCGGGCCCGCGCCGTCGCCGGGTGGCTCTCCGGCGAGGGCTTGCTCATTTTCGACGACGAGCCGGAAAAGGCATACAGCGCAAAGGTTATCAGCGGTATAAGCATTGAGCAAATCGCGATTACGGGCCGTTGCGAGGTCGTCTTTCTTTGCGGGCCGTTCGCGGAGTCCATCCAGTATAATCAGCAGATTGTAAACTCCGTCTCCCTCCCACATTCGGAGCCGGTCAACGTGAACGGCACACAGGAGACGGATTGCCTTATCTACATCACGGCCCGAGGCAACATTACGAACTTGACCGTTACCCGTGCCAAGGTGAACTAAAAACGGAGGTATGTAAAAATGGCAGCTCTTTCTAACGTACACGCCGCGTCGCTCCTCAATACATCGTTGCGGAGCGGGACGTATTACCTCGCCTTGTTTCTGACCGACCCGACCGCCGCCGCCACGGGCACGGAGGCCAGCGGCGGCGGGTATGCCCGGAAGATTATCACGTTCGGGGCCCCGTCGCTGGTATCCGGGCGGCAACAGGTGACGAACACGGCGGCGGTGGACTACGGCGTTATCACGGCGGACATTGGCACGGTCTCCTATTGGGGTATCTTTGACTCGCAGAGCGGCGGAAACCTCTTGTGGTTCGGCTCGTTCGCACGGGGAAAGAACGTGCTCAACGGGGACGCTATCACCGTAGAGGCGGGCGCTATCACCTGTAACCTCTCGTAAGGAGGCGAGGAAATGTATAACCGCACTCCATACAACCGAACGCAGTACAACCGAAAAGCCCGCTTTGTGTTCGAGTGGACGGCGACAGCCAACGCGGAGAGCGGTAGCGGCGGCGCTTTGCTCGTTATCCGATACCTCGCGGGCACGGCGGAGGCCGAGACCTCCGCCTCCGGCGAGGTCGTCCGTATTCTGCTATTCACGTCGGCGGCGGAGGCCGTCGCCGAGGCCATCGGCGACTATATCCGTACCCTTTTCTTTGAGGGCGACGCGATAGCGGAGGCAAACGCCAGCGGTACGGGGGTATCGACATACGGACAAGAGGTTATGGTCGTAGAGGGCGTGAACATGGTCGCCGGAGACGAGCTCATAATCGACACGGAGCACATGACCGTAACGCTCAACGGGGTAAACATCGTCGACCGGGTAAGCGACTCGAGCGTCTTTTTCAAGCTCATGTCCGGGGTGAACGATATTATCGTCGAGGGCGGCACAACGGCGGATATTCGTATCTTGTGGAAAGACAGGTGGTTATAAATGGCGGTGCCGCAGGTATTCGACCGCAACATGAAACGGCTCGCCTATCTCGACAACGCTATGAGCGTCGGGTATACCCTCGAGACAAACTCCCTATGGACGGCGACGTTTACCATGCCAGCGGACGACCCGAAAACGGAGTATTGCACGCCGCTGAACTACGTCGAGATTTTCGACGGGGACGAACGTATCGACCTTTTCCGTATCATTGGGGAGGATTTGGAGCGGAGCGACGGGGCCACGCGGTTTTATAACTGCGAGCACGTCCTCGCGACCCTCCTAAACGACGTATTATTTCAATACCATCAATGCGGCGGGACGGGGGTACGGACGGCGGAGGTATTGAACTATATCCTCAACCGGCAGACAACGCAAAATTGGGTGCTCGGATCGTGCGATTTCGAGCGGTTCTTTGAGTACAACTGGGAGAACTCGACCCTCCTCGCGGCCCTCTTTGCCGTCCCGGAGTGTTTCGACAGCGATTACCTTTGGACGTGGGACACGACCGGGTATCCGTGGTCGCTCTCCCTTGTCGCGCCGTCGGACAGGCTCAAAAGCGAGATACGGTACGCGAAGAACATGACGGAGATACGGAAGTCGCGGGACGATACCGGCCTCGCAAACCGTATCTACGCGCTCGGGTACGGCGAGGGGGTAAATCAGCTCACTATCTCGTCGGTAAACAACGGCCTCCCCTACGTCGAGGACGCTTTGAGTATTGAGAAATACGGGCTTTGCTCGAGTATCCTCGTCGACACCCGGTACGAGGTAGAGGAAAATCTCAAAGCATACGCCGAGCAGATTTTACGGGAGAGCGCGGAGCCCTATTACTCCTATGAGATAGGGGCTATCGACCTCCACCGGCTCACGGGGGACGCTTTCTCCCGTTTCTGGCCGGGCGAAATCGTCCGTATCGTGGACGACGAGGACGGCGTAAACCTCCGGGCCCGTATCGTGAGCGTGACAAAGGACGACGCGCAGGGCGACCCCGGAGCCGTGAGCGTGACGATTGCGAACAAGTCGAAAGACATAGCCGGGAGCATTTCGGACTTGCAGAGCCGGGCCCTCATTGGGGAGACCTACGCGCAGGGGGCCACAAATCAACAGGTCTACAATTTCTCGGACAACGCGGACGCAGACCACCCGGCGACCATGAAAATCTATATCGACGAGTCCGTCGTCCGCATAAACAAAATGCTCCTCAATATCCAGTTTGAGCCGTTCCGGGCCTTTGAGCAGGCTATCGGCGGCGGAGGCGGGCAAACGACCTCCTCCGGCGGCGGTACGACTACCTCCTCCGGCGGCGGCTCGACGACTTCCTCCGGCGGCGGGTCTACAACGTCCAGCGGCGGCGGGCAGACCTCGAGCGGAACGGCCCTCGAGAGCTCGAATATCCTCCCGAACGAGACGAACGGACAGGCGGTACATAATCACGGCCTATCAAGCGGAGCGAAACTCGCTATCGTGGACTCGTCGCTGAAAATCGTAGGATACGAGAGCTTTGTGTGGTCGGGGGCGCACGTCCACCCGGCCCATACGCACAGGATTTCCGACCACACGCACCGGGTGGACTCGCACACGCACCGCGTGAGCGCCCACACCCACACCGTACCGGCCCACACGCACACGGTACAAAATCACACCCACGCGATACAGTTCGGCATATACGAGGGGCAACGGGCCTCCCGTGCGACTATCCGGGTCGACGGGAACGTCCTCCCGGCTCAAAGCGGCTACGACAATATCGACATAGTAGCGTATCTCTCCAAGGACGACGCGGGGAAGATACAGCGCGGGACGTGGCACACGATAGAGGTACTCCCGGACACTATGAGCCGTATCGTCGGGGCCGTGTTCTCGCAGACGTTCTGTAATTCTCGCGGCGGCGGGGACTATTAACAGGGAGGTTAGAGAATGGCACAGCTAAAGACCATGTATCCGGCACAGGCCAACACGCCGGAGACCACGCTCGCCGGGTCGCTGACGACCACGGGGACGAGCGTTACCGTCCTCGACGGCTCCGTCTTGCCGGACGCGCCGAACTATCTCACCATCGGCGCGGACTCCGCCACGGCGGAAACGGTGCTCATGACGGCAAAGGACGGGAACGACCTCACTATCACGCGGGGCCAGAATGGGACAGCGGCCCGCGCGTGGGGCAAAGGCGATATTATCGGTCGATACTTCACGGCGGCAGACCATGACGCGCTCCGGGAGAATATCGAGACCCTCAACACGGAAAAGCCGGATAGGGTCGCGAGTCCTGTCAACGGGAACTTTGTCGCGTTCGACGGCACGACCGGCGCACAGAAAGACAGTGGAAAGAAAGCGGCGGATTTCGCCGCCGCAAATCATACCCACGACGGCAAGGCCGACAAGGTGCAGGGCGCGACCGCCGGGAACTTTGCAGGGCTCGACGAGAGCGGCAACCTCACGGACAGCGGGAAAAAGCCGGGAGACTTTGCCGCCGCAAATCACACCCACGACGGCAAGGCCGACAAGGTGCAGGGCGCGACCGCCGGAAACCTCGCAGGGCTCGACGGGAACGGCAACCTCACGGACAGCGGAAAGAAAGCCTCCGACTTTGCCGCCGCGACGCACTCTCACACGGGATACGCCGAGGTCAAGATTTTTACGGACGTATCCGTACCGGCCTCCGCGTGGGGGAACGACTCCACCTACGGGGCCTATCCATTCGCGGCGACCATCACGGCGGCGGGCGTGACGGCGGCGCACGTTCCCGAGGTCAACTACGGCGCGACGGAGGCCGCAAGCGGGGATTTCGCCCCGGTCGCTACCTCCGGGAGCGGGACGGTGAAAATCTACGCGGCGGTCAAGCCGACGGCGGCTATCACTATCCCCTCGATTATCTGTATAAAGGCGGTGTAAAAAATGGCGATTGGACGAACGAACGCGGTCGGCAAGGCGGGGACGCAGTTCTCCCTTGTCGTGACCGTAGAGACCGGCTCCCTCGTGACCGCAACAAAGGGCTCGCGGAGCGTGAGCGGGACGGCGGTAAATGGCTCGTGCGTGCTGACGCTCCCGGAGGCCGGGACGTGGACAGTTACCGCGACCCGGAGCGGGCAGACCTCGGACACAAAGACCGTGAGCGTGGTCGACAGCTACGCGGTATCCCTCACGTTCTTCTCGGCGACGATTACCGTTACCGCGCCCTCCGGCGCTACCGTGACGCTCAAAAAGGGCGGCTCCACGGTGGACAGCAAGACGAGCACCGGCACGGCGGTATTTACCGTCTACGAGACCGGCGAGTACACCGTAGAGGCCACGCAGGGCGGACAGAGCACGAGCGGCACGGTAAACGTCGTCTCCTCGACGACCTCCTATGCGATTACCCTATCTTTCGTGAGCGACACGCTCAACGAAAATAGTTGGGATACCATTTCCGAGGTATCCGACGCGGGAGAGGGCGCGAACTATTGGGCCATCGGCGACCGAAAGCAAGTTACCCTCAACGGAACGGTCGGGAGCCTATCCCTCTCGAATTTCTCGACCTACGCTTTTATCATCGGGTTCAATCACAACTCGGGCCGCGAGGGTTCGGGCCGTATCCACTTCCAGCTTGCAAAGACGGCCCTCTCCGGCGGTACGGACATTTGCTTTACCGACGGCTCCTATAACTTGTCCGGCTCCTCGGCGGCGTTCCGAATGAATACGAGTAACACGAACAGCGGCGGCTGGAAAGACTCGTACATGAGAAACAATATTTGCGGCACGAGCAAGACGAGCACGTCGGGCCGCATTATGGGAGCTATCCCCGCCGAACTCCGTAACGCGCTCAAGAGCGTTACAAAGTACACGAATAATAACGGGAGTAGCTCGGCCTCGAGCGCCGTCACCGCGACGACCGATTTCTTTTTCCTCCTCTCGGAGTACGAGGTATTCGGGAATATCACATACTCAAACACATACGAGGCGAATTATCAACAGCAATACGCCTACTACTCCGCCGGAAACAGCAAGGTCAAATACCGGCACAACAGCACAGGGAGCGCCGCTATTTGGTGGCTCCGTTCCCCGCGTGCGGGCTACTCCTACTATTTCGTGTATGTGCTCACCGGCGGCACAGTCAACATCTACATCGCGAACTATTCGCTCGGGTTCGCGCCGGGCTTTTGCGTATAATTAGGGCTTTCGGAATTGCGCCCTCAATGGGCGCAATTCTCCGGCCAGACACAGGAAAGGGGCGAAAGAATGAGCGTGCCGAAATCACGGCGGGGCGAGAGCCCCGCGCAGTATATCGACCTCGCCCGCGAGATATATGTCTTTACCTATAACCGCGTGCGGCTTTTGCCGAAAGCCTATACGTTCTATTTCTCCTTGCCGCTGTACAACGCGGCGCGGACGGCCTACCGGCTCGTCAAGACGGCAAACCTCATTTACATAGACCCGAAACAAGAGGGCCCGGTCGTGGAGCGCAATAAACAGCGCCGCCGGGAGCTCTACGAGAGCGCACAGGGCTACTATAACAGTATGCTCGATACCCTCGACCTCGCGTTTATGACCGTCAATCACGAGAAGATACCGCCGTCCGTTCTGAAACAGTGGGTCGGTATGATTACCGACGAAATCTCTCAAATTTCCAAAATCAAGCGGAGCGACAAAGGCCGATAGGCCGGAGTCGCCCCGTTTCGATTTAGGCCGTATCCCGCCTCGCCGCTAATTGGTGGCTCCGTTCCCCGAATGCGGGCAACTCCAACAATTTCGTGAATGTGAACACCGACGGCACAGTCAACAACAACAACGCGAACAATTCGCTCGGGTTCGCGCCGGGATTTCGCATAAGCCAGACCGATTAACTTCTTGAGAGCTAAAGCCGTGCGTATGCAAAAGGGGGATACGACCTCTCCGACCGCCCGCAGGGGCGCGACGACAAACTGATAGCTCGACACGGAGGGCCGGACGCTCCTTGCATGGCGGCGGCGTGCGCGTTTGCCGCCGTTTCATGGCCTCACCGTTACGCAATTTAGACAACGCGCCGAGAAAGAATTGTGCGAGGTATTTTTATTTTGTTATGAACAGTGCAGAAAGACACGAGGCAAGATACCAACGGCGGCGGGCCGCGCGGCTCGAGAAAAGGGCGAGGGACACAAAGGAGCTCGGAGATTTCGAGTCGGTTTTCTCGTTCGAGCACCTATACGCGGCCTACCGCGCGTCGGTAAAGGGTGTCGGGTGGAAAGCGAGCACACAGAGATACAAGGCGAGCGCCCTCGCGAACATCGACAAGACACACAACGCACTATTGAGTGGGACGTTCAAGTCGAAAGGCTTTTACGAGTTCGATATTATCGAGCGCGGAAAGCCCCGGCATATTCGGAGCGTCCACATAAGCGAGCGCGTCGTACAGCGGCGCCTATGCGATTACTCCCTTGTCCCTATGCTCTCCCGGTCGTTCATCTACGACAACGGGGCCAGCTTGCAGGGCAAGGGCTACGATTTCGCCGTCCGCCGGGTGACGCGGTTCCTCACGAAACACTATCGCCAGCACGGGCGGGAGGGCTACGCGCTGGTATTTGATTTCTCGAAATACTTTGATACCGCGCAACACGCGCCGGTATTTAGGGCTATCGAGAAAAGCGGTATCGACGACCGGCTCGTCGCCCTATCCGAGTATTTTATAAAATGCTTTGGGGACGAGGGGCTCGGGCTCGGGAGCCAAGTCTCGCAAATTGCCGCTATCGCCCTCCCGAACAAAATCGACCATTATATCAAGGACGTTTTGCGGATGAAGTTCTACGAGCGGTATATGGACGACGGGCTCATTATCAGCCGGTCGAAAGAAAAGCTCCGGGAGTGCCTCGAGGCTCTCCGGCGGCTTTGTGCCGAACACGGGATAAAGCTCAACGAGAAAAAGACGCAGATTATCAAGCTCACGCGGGGCTTTACGTTCCTAAAGGTGCGGTTCCGATACGGAAAGACGGGAGCGGTCGTCCGGCGTGCCAGCTATAAGAGCGTCCGGCAAATGCGGAAAAAGTTAAAGATTTTCCGGCGTTGGGTGGACTCCGGGCGCATGGAGCCGGAGGACGTTCGCGCGTCGCTCACATCATGGAGCGGGTATATGAGGAGATTTCACTCCTATTTCGCCGTTCAATCAGTCATGCAGAAATACCGCGAGCTTTTCGCGGCATAGGAGGGGTCAAGTATGGAATACGTCGTTTATAAGCGGTTCAAGGAAAAGGGTATCGACGGGCGGTTTAACCTCCCGTTTGGTACAGTATGCGAGGAGCGGGGCGGCTACCTTTTCGCCCCGGACGGTCGCCGCATTTGCGCCGTGAAATCCGAAAACGGGTGGTGCCATTTCCGACCGAACACGGAGGAGGGCCGGAGGCGGCTCGTCATGCTTGAGCGGCTCTATCGCTACTATGCGCCCGGCGGGAAGAAAGCGCCGGAGGGCAACGCCGCCGAGGATTTCGACCCGGATAAATGGCCGGGGGCGGAAAATACATACTGGAAAAGCCTACTCCGCACCATGCCGACGGACAAGCTCGAGGCGTTTTACCGGGCCCGGCTCGGAGAGCCGGAGTATTGAGGAGGTATCACCATGTATAAAGTCACGGTCGACGGAGTTTTCGCCGGATACTCCGATACGGCGGTTTTCGTCCGGCTCCACGAGAACGGGTGCTATATCCCTTGTGAGGAGACAGAGGCCGAGGGCGTGTGCGTAAAGCTCCCCTACGAGTTCCAAGACGACGAGGGGAACACGGTACGCACGGTCGAGGATATTGTTTTCTCGCTCACGGAGGGCGGCTTATCCGGCATTGAACAGGTGGCGGAGCTCGAGCACGCGAGCGGGCCGCTCATGCTATCGGAGGCGGAGGCCGTCGTCGATATTCTGTTAGGAGGTAGCGGAGAATGATTACACGGGAAAGAGCGCGGGAACTCCGGGCCGTTATCGAAAGCGCGGTATCCGCATACGGGCTCGACGACGCGGCGGCGGTCGCGGTCGTGGAGCTTTTCCCTCAATGGGAGGTCGGGAAAACCTATGCCATCGGAACAAGGGTACAGCACGACGGAAAGCTCTACGAGTGCGTCAACGCGCACACGGCGGCGGCGGAGTGGAGCCCGCCGGTCGCCGCCTCCCTTTGGGACGAGGTTAAAGTCGACCCGGAAACGGGATATGACGAGTGGCAACAGCCGTCCGGCGCTCACGACGCATACAACACCGGCGACCGTGTTGTCTATAATGGCTCCGTGTACGAGAGCCTTATCGACGGCAACGTATGGGCCCCGGACGCATACCCGGCAGGGTGGAAAATCGTCGAATGAGGGCGGCGATATACACGGTCTCAAAGGGCGGGAAAGAAATCGCTCGCCTCCCCGCGCTGATATGGGTACGGCTAGCGGAGCCGGGCCTTTATCTCGTATGCGGAGAGGACGAGGGCGAGGGCGTGCTCGTGGGCGGGGAGATATACCACGTCCGGGGGTGCCCTATCCTACCAGGAAAAAAGACCGTAACGCTCGATTACATCGAAGAATAACGGGAGGAAAAAGCGTATGGAGTACGCAGATTTGATTATCGGGGCCGCGTGTACCATCGTCGGCGTTCTCTTGAGCTATGCCGCCTTTGCCCGGAACGCGAAAAAGGACAGCGAGGCCAGCGGCAAAGAGAGCGGGACGGTGCTCACGGAGATAGGGTATATCAAAGGCGGGGTCGACCGTATCGAACGAAAACAGGACGAGCAGGACGCGAGGTATATCACTATGGCGGAGCGCGTTACCGCCGTCGAGAGCTCCGCGAAACAGGCTCACAATCGTATCGACCGGCTCGAGGGGCACGAGAACGACCGTTTTTCGGAGGCGGTTCATAATGAGTAGCGGTAAGCGGGTGGCAAAGACCGACGGAAAATTGAAAAAGGCGACGGGTGCCGTGTGGAGCTTTGTAAAGGGGTATCTCTCTTTTTCAAAGCTCCTCGTTTTTGCCGTCCTTTTCATCGACTACAAGGCGACTATGGTAACGCTCGACTTGTGCTATATCGCCGTAGCGAACAACTACACCGGGAGCCTCCCGTACCTGACCGCCCTTATCGCCTTTTTACAGGCCGCGACCGCGACCGTGCTCTCGTTCTCGCTTAATAAGAGCAAGGCAGAGAACACGACCGGCGGTATCACATACGAGGCAAATATAAAAAGAGATTGTTAGGAGGTAAAGACGTGAACAAAAACATCGTAAAGCGGCTTGCCGCCCTCTTGAGCGTCAAGAGCATTGTAACGCTCTTGCTCTCCGGGGTATTCGCCTACCTCGCAATTACGGGGAACACGAGCCAAGAGTTTATGACCGTCTACACGGTCGTTATCGCGTTCTATTTCGGCACACAGACGCAGAAAATCAGCGACGCGGTAGACAAGACTCTCAAGGGGGAATAATTTATGCTGACGGTGGAGAAGCGGATTATTTCCCGGAACTTCACGCGCGCCGGAGCGGGACGGAAAATCGAGTATATCGTTATCCACTATTTCGGCTCACTCGGCACGGCGGCGGCGGTGGCGAACTACTTCGCCGGAGCCGATAGGCAAGCCTCGGCGCATTACTGTTTAGACGAGGGGAATATCGTTTATCAGTGCGTCGAGGACAATAATATCGCGTGGCATTGTGGCACGTCCGGCGGATACGTTCATCCGAGATGCAGGAACGCGAACAGCATCGGGATTGAAGTACGCCCGTATAAGCTCGATAAGACGACCGCCGGGAGCGCGGCGGCTCGGGATTGGTATTTCACCGAAAAGACCGTCGATAATCTCGTAGAGTTTACGCGGGCTCTCATGGAGAAATACAATATCCCCGCCGAGAACGTTGTCCGGCATTACGACGTTACGGGGAAATGGTGTCCGCGCCCGTGGATGGGCGACGACATGAACGCCTATTATGGCACGAGCGGAAATGAACAATGGGCGAGATTTAAGGCTCGCCTCTCTGAAAACGAGGAGGTTTTCGACATGGATATTAACGAGGCAAGAAAGCAACTGACCTCTTGCGCCGATACCGGAGACACGCCCTCCGCATGGGCGAGAGAGGCGGCGGAATACTGCAAGCGCAAGGGTATTTTCAACGGCGACGGAGCCGGAAATTTCGGATGGCAACAGCCGATTAC
>ENA-UOJM01000901-UOJM01000901.1-human-gut-metagenome-genome-assembly--contig:-P116-NODE-901-length-32552-cov-11.629843_pt1 | contig 32552 bp, 24 predicted proteins | sample MGYA00242349_ERZ723896 | MGnify/ENA metagenome assembly ERZ723896 | reverse complement strand
CGGGCGGTCTCCACCATGCAGGTGTCCTCGTCCATGACCACCAGGCCGCCGGAGCCTACAATGGCCCCCACCTTCTTCAGGGAGTCAAAGTCCAGGGGCAGGTCCAGATGCTCCTCGGTGAGGCAGCCGCCGGCGGGGCCGCCGATCTGCACGGCCTTGAACTTCTTGCCGTTCTGGATGCCGCCGCCGATGTCGAAGATGATCTCCCGGAGGGTGGTGCCCATGGGTACCTCCACCAGGCCGGTATTGACCACATTGCCGGTGAGGGCGAAGGTCTTGGTGCCGGAGCTTGTTTCGGTGCCGATGGAGCGGTACCAGCCGGCGCCTTTATTGAGGATGCCGGGGACATTGGCAAAGGTTTCCACATTGTTGAGAACGGTGGGCTTGCCCCACAGGCCATGATCCACGGTGCGGGGGGGCTTGGTGCGGGGCATACCGCGCTTGCCCTCAATGGAGGCAGTGAGGGCGCTGCCCTCGCCGCAGACAAAGGCGCCGGCGCCGCGGTTGATGTGCATATGGAAGCTAAAGCCGGAATCCATGATATTGTCGCCCAGCAGGCCCAGCCGGGTGGCCTTGTCAATAGCCACCTGCAGGCGCTCCACGGCCAAAGGATACTCGGCACGGACATAGATATAGCCCTCGGTGGCGCCGGTGGCTACGCCGGCAATCATCATGCCCTCGATGACGGAGTGGGGATTGCCCTCCATGATGGAGCGGTCCATAAACGCGCCGGGGTCGCCCTCGTCACCGTTGCAGACGATATACTTTACATCGGAGACGTTTTTGCGCACACTCTCCCACTTGCGCCCGGCAGGGAAACCGCCGCCGCCCCGGCCCCGGAGACCGGAGTCGGAGATTTCCCGGCAGATGGCCTCGCCGGACATGTCAAACAGGGCCTTTTCAAAGGCGCGGTAGCCGTCCTTGGCGATGTATTCCTCCAGGTCCTCGGCATCGCTGGCACCGCAGCCCTTGAGGACCACACGGTGCTGCTTTTTATAAAAGGGGATGTCCTCCTGCCGGGGGTAGGATATGCCATCCTGATGGTAGGTCAGGCGCTCAATAATTTCGCCTCCTAAGAGGGTACGCTCCACAATCTCGTGGCAATCCTCGGGCTTTACCCGGACATACATGACGCCCAGGGGTTCGATGTGGACCAGACAGCCCATTTCGCAGAAGCCGTGGCAGCCGCTCATTTTAATGTGGAGGCTTTTCTCCTCCTCCCCGTGGTGGGTGAGGCCCACATAGATGCTGAGGCCCCGCTCCTGGCACTCGTTTCGGAGATTTTCATAGACCTTCATGGAGCCGCTGGCGATGCAGCCGGTGCCGGCGCAGATAAGCACCGTCAGGGCAGACTGGCTGCGCGCTAAGGCATCGGCCGCCTGGGTCTGCAGGGCGTGGAAGCCCTCTCGGGTCAGAACACTCATTTGGCAAGCTCCTCCTCTTTACGAATGGATTCCAGTAGGGCCAGGGCGGAGTCCGGGGTCATTTTAGCGTGGACCTCGCCGTCGATGGTCAGCACCGGGGACAGGCCGCAGGCACCCAGGCAGGCCACGGTCTCCAGGGTGAACAGGCCGTCGGCATCGGTCTTGCGCTTGCCGGTGAGGTGCATATAGTCGTGGATGGCGTCATAAATGGGCTGGGACTTGCGGACATGGCAGGCGGTGCCGTCGCACACCCGGATGATGTGCTTGCCCTTGGGCTCCAGGGAAAAATTCTCATAAAATGTCGCTACGCTGTAGACCTTGGCCGTGCTGATGCCCAGGCGGTGGGCGATGAGGGTCATGTCCTCTTGGCTGAGGTAGTTGAAGGCCGATTGCGTATCCTGCAATATGGCGATCAGCTGGCTGGGCTGGGAGCCGTGGGCGTCGATAATCTCGCTCACCCTGGCAAGTCGCTGGTTCATGCTCATGTTTTTTCTCCTTAACACAGTTGTCTTTCCGATCCCGCCGCACATAAAACTGCACGGTAAAAATATTTTATCATAGCCCGAAAAGATTGCAATAGTTTTAACAATCTTTTTGCGTAGTGGACACGACGAAAAATAAGCGATAAAATTGTGCAAAACGATAGTTTGGGTGCAGACACCTGCAAAAAGCATCCTCCGGGTCAGGGGAACACTTGAGATAAAGAGGTTTTCGTGCTATACTCTTGCAAAAAAGATGCGGCACAGAAGGGGGCGGGCACCATGGACGGCATACATGAGGGACACCGGGCGAGAATGAAGAAAAAGCTGCTGGAAAACGGCGAACGGAGCCTGGCGGACCATGAGCTGCTGGAGGTGCTGCTGTATTATGCCATCCCCCGGCGGGACACCAATGAGCTGGCCCACCGGCTGCTGAAGCAGTTCGGGTCGCTGCGGGGCGTACTGTCTGCCCCGGTGCAGGAGCTGGCCTGTGTGAGTGGCGTGGGACAGCAGGCGGCGCTGCTGCTGGGGATGGTGCCGATGCTCTGCCGACGTGCAGCGCAGAGAGAAAAGGAGCAGATACTGAATTCTGTGGATGCCTGCGGCGCGTATTTTACGGAGCTGCTGGGCAGCAGCCGCCGGGAGATGCTGTGGCAGGTATGCCTGGACGGCAAGGGCAAGGTCCTCTCCTCCCGGTGCCTGGCAGAGGGAGATGTGAGCATGGCGGCGGTGAGTGTGCGGCAGGTGGTAGAGTATGCCCTCCGCGCCGGGGCCGTGGGCGTTGTGCTGGCCCACAACCATCCCAGCGGCGTGGCGCTGCCGTCTCAGGAGGATATTGCCACCACCCGGCTTATCCGGGATGCCCTGCGCACCATGAATATCCAGCTGGTTGACCACATTGTGGTGGCAGACGGAGACTATGTATCCATGGCCGCCAGCGGAATGCTGATATAAGAGAGGAATACGAGAGGAAAAGAAAGGGCTGCCTGCGGGCAGCCCTTTTGAGGTTGTAAGAGGGTATGGCGCGGGCCCGGCGGCGGGGGGAGGGCAAGAAAATTTATGCAGGTTTATGCAGGCTCGGTTCGGGTCGGCCGGGAGGCCGACCCTGCGGAGCGTCACAAGTAACGCGGCGGGGCGGGCCGATGTAGGCATCGGCCCCTACGAAACGATGAAAAGAAACGCTGCGCACAAAACGGCAGATGCGGATCGCCACGACCGGTGACATCGGTCACTGGCTCGCAATGACAGGCTTTTGGGCAAGAAGTACGGCGCAAGTCCGGCGGGCGGACAGGGACATCCGCCCCTATGAGGTGCGTGGCAGGGAGTACGATAGGGTGGGCGGCCGGGAGGGATGCCCCTACGGAGGGCAGAGGGAGTCCCTGCTTTTTTTATAGGGGAAAAACTCTAAAAACAGAACATTTGTTTTCAATTTCTTATTTACTTATCTTATTATTGTGGTACAATAGCAAGATACCATGCTATACAGGAGAACATCGGAACATCATGCCAAAATTCAAAGTTGTGTCTGAATATACCCCCTCCGGCGACCAGCCTCAGGCCATAGAGAAGCTGGCGGCGGGGCTGGAGGCGGGGCTGCGCCAGCAGGTGCTGCTGGGCGTTACCGGCAGCGGCAAGACCTACACTATGGCCAAGGTCATCGAAAAGGTCCAGCGGCCCACCCTGGTGCTGGCCCATAACAAGACGCTGGCAGCCCAGCTGTGCGAGGAGTTCCGGGAGTTTTTTCCGGAGAATGCGGTGGAGTATTTCGTCTCCTACTACGACTACTACCAGCCGGAGGCGTACATTGCCCACACGGATACCTTTATCGAAAAGGACGCATCCATCAACGCGGAGATCGAGCGGCTGCGGCACAGCGCCACGGCGGCTCTCTTTGAGCGGCGGGATGTGATCGTGGTGGCCTCGGTGTCGTGCATTTACGGCCTGGGCGACCCCATTGACTACGCCAACATGGTCATCTCCCTGCGCCGGGGGAAGGAGTACCCAAGGGATCAGCTGCTGCGCAAGCTGGTGGAAATTCGCTACGAGCGCAACGATGTGGCCTTTGAGCGGAATATGTTCCGGGTACGGGGAGACACGGTGGAGATTTATCCGGTGTATGCCAACGGATACGCGATTCGGGTAGAATTCTTTGGGGACGAGGTGGACCGCATCAGCGAGTTTAACCCTGTGACCGGTCAGGCCCAGCGGATCATTGACCATGTGGCCATTTATCCCGCCAGCCACTATGTGACTACCAAGGAGAAAATGGCCCGGGCCACGGAGGAAATCGAGCGGGAGCTGGCGGAGCGGAAGAAATTTTTCGAGGATAACGGCAAGCTGGTAGAGGCCCAGCGCATTGACCAGCGGACCCGGTATGATGTGGAGATGATGCGGGAGCTGGGCTACTGCACGGGCATTGAAAATTACAGCCGGGTCATCTCCGGCCGGGAGCCGGGTTCGCCGCCCATGACGCTGCTGGACTACTTCCCGGAGGACTTCGTGCTGTTTGTGGACGAGAGCCACGTGACACTGCCCCAGGTGCGGGCCATGTACAACGGCGACCGGGCCCGGAAGGAGAGCCTGGTGAACTACGGGTTCCGGCTGCCCTGCGCCTTCGATAACCGGCCCCTGAAATTTGAGGAGTTCGAGGAGCGGTTTCACCAGGTGGTGCTGGTGTCAGCCACCCCGGGAGACTACGAAAAAAACGGCGCAGACCAGATCGTGGAGCAGGTGATCCGGCCCACGGGCCTGCTGGATCCTCGGGTGGAGGTGCGGCCCGTTACCGGGCAGATCGACGACCTGGTGGCAGAGATACGTGCCCGGGCGGACCGGGACGAGCGCGTGCTGGTGACGACCCTTACCAAGCGCATGGCCGAGGACCTGACGGAGCATATGAAGGGCCTGGGGCTGCGGGTACGGTATATGCATTCGGACATTGCCACCATCCAGCGGATGGAGCTGATACGGGATCTGCGGCTGGGCGAATTCGATGTACTGGTGGGCATCAATCTGCTGCGGGAGGGATTGGACCTGCCGGAGGTGTCCATGGTGGCCATTTTGGACGCGGACAAGGAGGGCTTTTTGCGCAGCGAGACCAGCCTCATCCAAACCATCGGCCGGGCGGCCCGAAATGCCGAGGGCCTGGTGGTGCTGTATGCGGACACCGTTACCCCGTCTATGAAGGCGGCTATCACGGAGACGGAGCGCCGCCGGAAAAAACAGGATGCATATAACAAGGCCCACGGCATCGTGCCGAAAACCATTCGTAAGAGCGTGCGGAAGGTGCTGGAGATCTCCCACTCGGCGGAGGAGGAGAATAAGAAGGCCCGCCGCAAGCTGACGGAGGCGGAGCGGGAGGAGACCATCCGCCGCCTGGAGAAGGAAATGAAGGAAGCCAGCAAGATGCTGGAGTTCGAATACGCCGCATTGCTCCGGGATCAGATCATCGAGCTGCGGGGACAGAAATAAAGAGGCTGTTGAAAAAACCCTCCGGGTTTTTTCAACAAAAAGACTGAGAGGTATTTTCTCTCACGCACAGGTCGCGAGAGAAAATGATTTGACTTTTTCGCGTCTGCGGACGCGAACTCTGCGAGGCCTTTTTAGGCACGCTTATAAATAAAGAAAGAGAGAAACTATGCAGCACATACCGACCATGGACATACGCATGCTGGGGGATATCGGCTTTGACGGGCAGCTTCGGCGGGCCCTGGAGCCAAATGAAGAATACGACGTGGATAAGTGGCTGTTTGTGCCGAACACCTACACAGAGTACCGATATATTTTGGGCACCCGGGGAGAAAATCCCCTGATCTGCATCGGCATCAACCCCTCTACCGCTCGGCCCGGGGCACTGGACCCTACCCTCAAGAGCGTGGAGCGGATCGCCCTGAGGAATGGATTTGACTCCTTTATCATGTTCAATGTGTACGCCCAGCGGGCCACCTCGCCGGATGACATGGAGTGGGTATTGAACGCCGAGCTGCACCGGGAGAATATGCGGGCCTTTGACTACATTCTGTCCCTTTCGGAGCGGCCCACGGTGTGGGCGGCCTGGGGGACCGTCATCGAAAAGCGGGACTACCTTTGGGACTGCCTGCAGGAGATGATTGCCATTGGTCAGGAGCATGGGGCCCGGTGGGTGAAGTGCGGCAGGACGTCGACGGCGGGACATCCCCACCATCCGCTGTATCTGCGTGCGGACAGCCCCATTGAGGACTTCCCGGTAGAGCAGTACGCCGCCCGGCGGCCCGCGGCGAAGAAAAAGAGAAGAGGCGGAGGCGGGCTATGAAAAAGAGCATTTCGTACATATTTATCTTGCTCAGCGGTATTTGCTGGGGCTGCATAGGGCTGTCCAACCGCATGCTGACCCAGATGGGCATGGGTCTGGGAAACCGGGTGTTCGTGCGGAACTTCGGAACGCTGGTGGTGCTGACGGTGGTGTTCGGCCTGCTGCACCGGGAGGTATTTCGCATTAAGCTAAGGCACCTGCCTATTTTCCTGGGGTCGGGGCTGGTGAGCATTTTGCTTTTAAGCATTGTGTATTTCCAGTGTCAGACCCTATGCTCCCTGTCGGTGGCGGCGATCCTGCTCTACCTGGCGCCGTCGTTTGTGGTGCTTATCTCGGCGGTGCTGTGGAAAACGCCCCTCACGGGGCGGAAGCTGGCGGCCCTGGGCATTTCGCTGGTGGGCTGCGTGCTGGTCAGCGGCGTTTTGGGCGGGGGCGCTACGGCCTCCCTGTCGGGCATCGCCCTGGGGGTGGCCTCGGGACTGTGCTATGCCAGCTACACGGTGTTCGCCCACTACGGCATGACCCATTACAGCAGCTACACCATGATCTACTGGACCTTTTTGGTGGCAGGGCTGGGGTCGGTGCTTTTGGCGGACTTTTCGGCCTTGGGGCCGATTTTGCGGCAGCCTAAGGGGGCGCTGGGGTGCATGCTGGTGATAGTGGTGTCCACAGCGCTGCCGTATTACCTGTATACCAAGGGCCTGGAGGGCGTGGAGAGCGGCCGGGCGTCCATCATCACCAACATCGAGCCGGTGGTGGAGTCGCTGATGGGCGTGGTGGTGTTTCACGAGAGAATGACCGGGTGGATGATCCTGGGCGTTGCGTGTGTGCTGGGCGCGGTGATGCTGCTGGCAGGCGGAAAGGAAACGGATGGAGCAAAGCAAAGGGCTTGACGGCGGGACGCTGAAGCTAATTGCAGCGGCGCTGATGCTTATAGACCATGTGGGAGCGATCCTGCTGCCGGAGACGGTAATCTTGCGGTGCATCGGGCGGCTGGCGTTTCCCATTTTCGCATTTTTCATCGCCGAGGGCTATGCCCATACCCGGAGCTTTGGGAGGTATCTGCTGCGCATGGCAATCTGGGCGGCGGTGTCGGAGATACCGTTTAACCTGGAATTCGGACACTTTTTTGTGCCGGGGCGGCAGAATGTGCTTTGGACCTTTTGCCTGGCGCTGCTGACCCTCCGGGGGCTGGACCGGCTGCGCAGGGTGCCCGGGACTATCGGGTACGCAGGCGCGGCGCTGGCGCTGGCGGCAGGCTTTGCTGCCGGAGAGCTGCTGCATGTGGACTACGACGGCTGGGGCGTTGTGACCGTGGCGCTGTTTTATCTGTGCCGGGAGGGCAGATATGCAAGGTGCGGCCTGCTCTTGGGCATGCTGGCGCTGAACGGATTGTGTATCAGCAGCCGGACAGTGCCGGCTTTCGGCATAGCGGTGCCTATACAGATTTTGGCGGCGGCGGCGCTGCCGGTGATTTGGCTGTATAACGGACGGCCTGGCGTAAACAGACACTGGCGATGGGCGTTTTATGCGTTTTATCCGGCCCATTTACTGGTGCTGGAGGGCATACAGGCCCTGACATAAGGAGGACGGTTATGGCAAAGAATAAAGAGGAAAAAACCAATGTGATGCGCACATTGGAGCAGAAGAAGATCGCCTACACGGCAAAGACCTATCCCCACGGGGAGGGGGACGCCATCGACGGAGTCAGCGTGGCAAGGGCCGTGGGGCTGGAGGCGGAAATGGTGTTTAAGACCCTGGTGTGCAAGGGCGCGTCCGGGGGATACTATGTGTTTGACATCCCCGTGGCGGAGAACCTGGACCTGAAAAAGGCGGCCCGGGCCGTGGGGGAGAAGTCCGTTGCCATGCTGCCCCAGAAGGAGCTGCTGCCGCTGACGGGCTATGTCCACGGCGGGTGCAGCCCGGTGGGAATGAAGAAGCAGTTTCCCACGGTGTTTCACGAGACGGCGGAGAGCCTTTCCCAGGTGGCGGTTTCGGCGGGAAAGATCGGATACCAGGTGGTGTGCGACCCCAAGGACCTGATGGCGCTGCTGCGGGCCGCCGCGGCGGATATTATTGTGGAGTGATGAAAAAAGTTATACACTGCGCGATAGGCGCAGAGGGCACCCCTGCTGTGCCAGGGCAGCGCGGGCCCGCGTGAGCGGCCAGCGGCTGTAGACGCAGAGGCAATACGAAAGCAAGGAATGAAATTTGCTCGTTCCCATTCGCGCGGTGGAAGGGAACCGATGCAGGCAGCACTCCGCCCGCGGAAAGGATTCCAAAACCTTGGTTTTGGCGGCGTTCTTTCCTCCCTTTCTTTCGCCGCAGAAAGAAAGGGAGCCGCCGGAGGTGGCGCAGAAATTTTGGGCACCGCAACAGGATCATCGGCCCCTACGGATGGGAACATGCGGGTATGAGTTTGGGGACCAACGGAGGAATGGATATGAAAAAGTGCGGATATTGTGGGAAAGAAGTTAAGGGTGAGCTGGATTTTTGCAGCGATGGGTGCGAGAAAAGCTATAAGGATGAAAATGAGAAGGATGAACGCAGAATCAAGTATTTTGCGGGCGGTATAGTCTTAGGACTATTGGTCATTTCGGTCAGCGCGTTTACAAAGAGCGTTTTTATGGTGGGAATCGGCGTTATAATAATGGGGATTGTTGTTTTTTTACTGCCGTTTACCACGCCGGAGACCATTGCTTTTTTGGGGTACAAAAGGGCAAAGACCGCAGGCAGAATAGCAGGTATAGTATTGATAGCAGTCGGAATATGGGTAGGGCTCATTTGAGCCGAGAGCCTATATCTTTTTCAGCGCAAAGGAGAAACCATGCAGGATCATATTTTTGTTAAGGGCGCACGGGAGAATAATCTCAAGAATATTGATGTGACCATTCCCCGGGACAAGCTGGTGGTGATGACGGGGCTTTCCGGCAGCGGTAAGTCCTCCCTGGCCTTTGACACCATTTATGCCGAGGGACAGCGGCGGTATGTGGAGAGCCTGTCCAGCTATGCCCGGATGTTTTTGGGGCAGATGGACAAGCCCGATGTGGACTACATCGACGGGCTTTCCCCGGCGATTTCCATTGACCAAAAGACCACCAGCAAAAACCCCCGGTCCACCGTGGGTACGGTGACGGAGATTTACGACTATTTCCGGCTGCTGTGGGCCCGGGTGGGCACGCCCCACTGCCCTAAGTGCGGCAAGGAGATCCGGCAGCAGACGGTGGATCAGATCATCGACCAGATTCTGGCCCTGCCCGAGGGGACCCGCATCCAGGTGCTGGCGCCGGTGGTGCGGGGGCGCAAGGGGGAGCACACCAAGGTGCTGGAGGACGCACGCCGGGCGGGCTTTTCCCGGGTGCGGGCGGACGGACACCTCTACGAGCTGACGGAAGAAATCCCCCTGGAGAAGAACAAAAAGCACACGGTGGAGATCGTGGTGGACCGGCTCATTGTCCGGCCCGACATCCGCCAGCGGCTGACGGACTCCGTGGAGACGGCGGCGGGGCAGAGCGGAGGACTGGTGACGGTGAACCTTCTGCGGGAGGAGCGGGATCTGCAGTTCTCCCAAAACTACGCCTGCGACGACTGCGGCATCTCCATTGAGGAGCTGACGCCCCGGATGTTCTCCTTTAACAGCCCCTTCGGCGCCTGCCCCACCTGCATGGGCCTGGGGATGCAGCTGAAGGCGGACCCGGCGCTGATCATACCGGACGAGAACCTGTCCATTTTGGATGGGGCGGTGGTGGCCAGCGGGTGGAACTCTATCCGCTCCGACGGCATCAGCCGGATGTATTTTGAGGCTTTGGCGAAAAAATATCACTTTGACCTGCGGACACCGGTGAAGAATCTTTCTGAGCAGGTGAAGAAGGTCATTTTCTACGGCACCGGGGAGGAAAAGCTGGAGCTGCACTACGACCAGCCCCGGGGAAAGGGTGTGCTGCACCAGGCCTTTGAGGGCCTGGCCAATAATGTGGAGCGGCGTTACCGGGACACCCAAAGCGACGCCAGCCGCAAGGAGCTGGAGGAGTACATGGGCGAGTGTCCCTGCCCGGCCTGCCGGGGCCAGCGGCTGCGGCCGGAGGCCTTGGCAGTGACAGTGGGGGGAAAGTCCATCTACCAGGTGACGGACCTCTCCGTGGATCAGGCCATCGTGTTTTTTGACGAGCTTATGCTAACGGAGACGCAGCAGATCATCGCAGCGCAGATATTGAAGGAAATTCGGTCCCGGCTGCGTTTTTTGCAATCGGTGGGATTGGGATATCTGACCCTATCCCGGTCCAGCGGGACTCTCTCCGGCGGCGAGAGCCAGCGCATCCGCCTGGCCACCCAGATCGGCAGCAGCCTGATGGGAGTGCTGTATATTTTGGATGAGCCGTCCATCGGGCTGCACCAGCGGGACAACGACAAGCTGCTGGCCACGCTGCGGAACCTCCGGGATCTGGGCAACACCCTCATCGTGGTGGAGCACGACGAGGACACCATGCGCGCGGCGGACTACCTCATTGACATCGGCCCCGGGGCCGGAGCAGGTGGCGGCCGGGTGGTGGCCGCCGGGACTCCGGAGGAGGTCATGGCAAACCCGGACTCCCTGACAGGGCAGTATTTATCCGGGAAACGGTCCATCCCCGTGCCGTCTGCGCGGCGGAAGGGAAATGGACACAGCCTAATTGTATACGGTGCGGCGGAGCATAACCTGAAAAACATTGACGTGTCCATCCCCCTGGGAACCTTTACCTGTGTAACGGGGGTCTCCGGCAGCGGAAAAAGCTCCCTGGTGAACGAGATCCTCTATAAGAAGCTGGGGGTGGAGCTGAACCGTATGAAGGCTCATCCCGGAAAGCACAGAAAAATTCAGGGCATGGAGTACCTGGACAAGGTGGTGGGCATCGACCAGAGTCCCATCGGGCGGACGCCCCGGTCTAACCCTGCAACCTATACAAATTTATTCAATGAGATTCGAAACCTCTTTGCCTCCACCCAGGAGGCTAAGGCCCGGGGCTACGGGCCGGGGCGGTTTTCCTTTAACACCAAGGGCGGTCGGTGTGAGGCTTGCTGCGGCGACGGTCTGCTGAAGATCGAGATGCATTTTCTATCGGATGTATATGTGCCCTGCGAGGTGTGCCACGGCAAGCGCTACAACCGGGAGACTCTGGAGGTGCGCTATAAGGGAAAAAATATCTCCGAGGTATTGGACATGACCGTGGAGGAGGCGCTGCCGTTTTTTGCGGCGCTGCCGAAAATCGCGGAGAAGCTGCAGACGCTGATGGACGTGGGCCTGGGCTATGTGAAGCTGGGCCAATCCTCCACCACCCTGTCCGGAGGCGAGGCCCAGCGGGTGAAGCTGGCCACGGAGCTTTCCCGGCGGTCCACAGGCAACACATTCTATATTTTGGACGAGCCAACCACAGGCCTCCACGCAGAGGATGTGAAGAAGCTACTGGAGGTATTGCAGCGGCTGGTGGATGGAGGAAATACGGTGCTGGTCATCGAGCATAATCTGGATGTGATCAAGTCCGCGGATTGGATCATCGACCTGGGCCCCGAGGGGGGCATAGGCGGCGGCGAGATCGTGGCTGTGGGCACACCGGAGGAGGTGGCCCGGTGTGAGGCATCCTATACGGGACAATATCTGAAAAGAGTATTGGAGAAATAACCATTCTCAGGGCAGGGTCATACACTGGTGTGAGGTGATGGCGGTGCAGGGAATAGAAAACAGTGTGCTGGCTTTCCTAGCGGCGGTGGGGATCGCCGCGCTGGTGTGGCTGGTGGCGGGAATGCTGCTGCGGGGCAGGCAGGGGGAGGTGCCGGCGATGCTGGTGCTGCCGGTCTGCGGCGGCGGAGAGGCCCTGGAGGGCTGGGTGCGCACGCTGCACGAGATGCGCCCGCAGCTGGGCCGGACGGCCGAGATATTCATTGTGGATTGCGGTCTCAGCACCGAGGGAATGCGTCGGGCGGAGCTTTTGACCAGGCGGTTTCCCAAGGTGACGGTGCTGGAGCGGGAAGAACTGGAGCAGATCATAGAGTAGAGAGGAAAAAATATGGGTGAGCGATGCACTGTGGAGGGAACCGTTCAATCGGTGATCTTCCAGAATGAGGAAAACGGATATACGGTGCTATCCCTGCTGACGGAGCTGGGAGAGGTGGTGACGGTGGTGGGGTGCATCCCCTACGCCGCCCCCGGGGAGGGGATGACCATCACCGGGGTGTGGGTCACCCATCCCCTCTACGGCCCGCAGATCACCTGCGAGCAGGCGGAGCGCCGCCTGCCCCGGGACGAGGCGGAGATGGTGTGCTATCTGGCCTCCGGTATCCTCAAGGGGGTGGGCCAGGCCACGGCGGAGCGAATGGTGGACGCCTTCGGCGCCGATACCCTCCGAGTATTGGAGGAGGAGCCGGAACGGCTCAGCCGCATTAAGGGCATCACCGCTAAGAAGGCCATGGAGCTGTCCCGGGCTTTCCGGGAGCTGACGGGCCTGCGGCGGACCATGGAGTTTATGGCCCGGTACGATCTGCCGGTGCATCTGGCGGTGCAGGCCCACCGCATCTATGGGGCCCAGGCTCTGGAAAAGCTGCGGGAGGACCCGTATCTGCTGACCCGGCAGCAGTTCGGGGTGGATTTTTCCGTGGCGGACGAGATGGCTCTGAGCATGGGCTTTGACGGCGACAGCGCCTGCCGCACCCAGGCGGCGCTGGTGTATGAGCTGGAGTATAACCAGGGCAACGGCCATGTGTTCCTGCCCCGGGAGAAGCTGATTTACGCGGCGGCACAGCTCATCGGCGTGGAGGCCGAGCAGGTGGAAATTTGCCTGGACGCCATGGAGGAAAAGGGTGCTGTATGCCAGGAGCAGGTGGCGGGTGTCCTGGCCTGCTACACTCCGGAGCTATATGGGGCGGAGTGCTTTGTGGCGGACAAGCTCCTGTCCATGCTGGCCTTTCCCTATGAAAAGCGGGGGAATGTGGATAAGATCATCCGGGAAATGGAGATGACTCAGGGCATCCGCTACGCACCGCTGCAAAGAGAGGCGGTGACCCTCGCGGCTCAATCCGGGGTGCTGCTGCTCACCGGCGGGCCCGGCACGGGAAAGACCACTGCCACCCGGGCCATTGTGAGGCTATTTGAACGGATGGGTCTGGACATCCTGCTGCTGGCTCCCACGGGCCGGGCGGCCAAACGCATGGGCGAGCTATGTGAGCGGGAGGCACAGACCATCCATAGATGCCTGGGCATGAGCTACAACGACCTGACGGGGCAGGTGACCTTCAAAAAAGGGCAGAGTGACCCCCTGGAGGCGGAGGCTGTGCTGGTGGACGAGATGAGCATGGTGGATCTGCCGCTGATGCAGGCGATGCTCTCGGCCCTGCGGCCCGGGTGCCGCCTGGTGATGATCGGCGATGCGGACCAGCTGCCCTCTGTGGGGGCGGGAAATGTGTTCGGCGACCTCATCCGCAGCGGGCGCATCCCAATGGTGGCCCTGACGGAGGTGTTCCGCCAGGCGGATGAGTCCTACATCATCCGTAATGCCCATCTGGTCAACGGCGGCGTGGGGCCGGATCTGAAAACCAACAGGGGAGACTTCTTCTTCCTGTGCCGGCGGGTACCGGAGCGGATGGTGAGCACGGTGGTGGAGCTGTGCAAGACCCGGCTGCCGGAGAAAATGGGTATTGCCCCGGAGGACATCCAGGTGCTGACTCCCACCCGCAAGGGCGAGTGCGGCACGGTGTACTTAAACCGCTGCCTCCAGGCGGCACTGAATCCGCCGGGGCCGGGCAAAAACGAGAAGGCCTTCGGAGACCTGATCTTCCGGGAGGGAGACCGGGTGATGCAGACGAAAAACAACTACGATGTGCTGTGGGAAAAGGACGACGGCACCGTGGGCACCGGCATTTTCAACGGCGACGTGGGTACCGTGGAGGAGATCGACCCCTCCGGGGAGCTCATCACCCTGCGGTTTGACGACCGCACTGTGAGCTATACCGCGGACCTGCTGCACCAGCTGGACATGGCTTATGCCATCACGGTCCATAAGGCCCAGGGGAGCGAGTACAAAGCGGTGATCCTCCTGGCGGCCCCGGCGGCCCCGGGGCTGCTGGTGCGAGGGGTGCTGTATACCGCTATGACCAGGGCCAGAGAGCTGCTTATCATAGTGGGGGACGATACTATCCCCGGCCAAATGGCGGAAAATGACCGCCGGGCCCGGCGCTACAGCGGCCTGCGCAGGAGACTGAAATTCGGAGGAACAGGAGAATGAATCTACCAGACATCAACAATTCACTGGATAAAGCCGCACGGGGCATACTGGATTTCCTCATGCCCCGGCGCTGTCCCTTCTGCGGCGCGGTGGCAGGAAAGAAGCTGCTGTGTGAGCATTGCAGCGAGACCTTGCCCTTTACCGGGGAGCATGCCGTGGAGGAGACGGCCTTTGCCCGGTGTGCCGCACCGTTTTATTATGAGGGGCCGGTGCGCCAGGCGATACTGAACTTCAAATTCCGCGGAAAGGTCGGCGCCCTGGAATGCTTTGGCAGCCTTATGGCCCAGTGCGCTGCAGAGCACTTTTCCGGGGAGTTTGACGCCATCACCTGGGTGCCGGTGAGCAAGAAACGCCTGAAAAAGAGGGGCTTCGATCAGGCCAGGTATCTGACGGGGTCTATGTGTGTGGATTGGCATACGGAGCCTCTGGAGACTCTGCGTAAGGTGGTGGACAATCCCGCCCAATCCGGCATCGACAGCCCCGAGGAGCGCCGGGCTAACGTGCTGGGCGTGTATGAGGCGGTGAAGCCGGAGAGATTTGCGGGAAAGCGCCTGCTGCTCATTGACGACATCCGCACCACCGGGGCGACCCTGGCCGAGTGCGTGCGGGTGCTGAAGGAGGCCGGGGCCGCGGACGTGCTGTGCCTGACCCTGGCGGCGGCAGAGAGGGACAAATAAACCATGCAGACACAGGCGTTTTTGAAGGCCGTTTCCTCTGTAGGTGTGTTCTTGCTGCTGGCTGTGCCTGGTTTTCTGCTCACAAAGAAAAAAATCCTCATGGGCCGGCAGGTGGAAGGATTGTCCTCTGTGCTGGTGAATTTTCTGTGGCCGGCCATGGTGGTGGACGCTATGGCTCAGGTGCAGGCCAGCCGGGAGCTGGTGCGGCAAGCGGGCCAGGCGGCCCTATGGGCGCTGGTGGTCATCGCGGTGGGCGCAGTGTGCGCATGGATCTGGTTGAAGGTGGGTAAAATAGGCAGTGTGCCGGGTGGTATTCTCGTTTTTGCGGCCGCATTTGCCAACACCGGCCTCATTGGCATGCCCCTCATCAGATTGCTGCTGGGGGAGGAGATGCTGTTTTTAGCATCCATTGTGGAGCTGGTAAATGACGTGCTCATTTTTACCGTGGGGATTTTGCTCATTCAGACCGGCTGCGGAAGGCCCCGGCAGGCGGCCCTGCGGGGACTTCTGTCCCCGGGGCTGGCAGGAGTGGCCATTGGCTTTTTGCTGTTTGCCACGGGCTTTACGCTGCCGGGCTTTGCGGCGGAGGCCCTGTCCATGGCGGCGGACGCCACAGCGCCTATGGTGCTGCTTTTGGTGGGCGCACAGCTGGGCGAGGGGGATTTGAAGGCCCTGGTGCGGGATAAAAAATCCTGGATTTTAACGGCCCTGCGGCTTTTCGTAATTCCGGCGGCGGTGCTGGGGCTGTGGTGGCTGTGCCTGGGCCAGCTGACGGATGTGGGGCAGACCCTGGTGTTGCTGTCGGCCATGCCGGGGGGCACCTGCTGCGCCCTGTTTACCCGGCAGTACGGCGGAGATTGGGGCCTGGCCACCCGGTGCGTGATGCTGTCTACCCTGTGCGCAGTGGTGACGGTGCCCCTGTGGCTAATGGTGACTATTTTGTAAATAAATGGGAACAATTTGAAAAAAACTTGGGAATCGCTTGCAAAATGAAAACAGACACTTTATAATACTACTTTAGGTGAGAATCGGCGTTTTTTGCGCCGCTGCCATATTTTGACGAAATGATGAGGTGCAAAGCTATGTGTGCATGGGGAAAAGATATTGGTATCGATCTGGGAACGGCCTCCGTTCTGGTGTATGTAAAGGGCAAGGGCGTTGTGCTCAATGAGCCGTCCGTGGTGGCTATCGACAAGAATACCGGCAAGCTCCTGAAGGTGGGCGCCGACGCTCAGGCCATGCTGGGCCGTACCCCCGGCAACATCGTGGCCATTCGTCCTCTGCGGGAGGGCGTCATCTCCGACTACGATATGACCGAGCGGATGCTCAAGGAATTTATGCGCAAGGTTTCCGGCGGCAGTTACTTCTTCAAGCCCCGCATCATCATCTGCGTGCCCTCCGGCATTACCGAGGTGGAGGAGCGCGCCGTGGTGGATGCCGGCATCCAGGCCGGCGCCCGGCGGGTATATCTTATTGAGGAGCCTGTGGCCGCGGCTATCGGCGCCGGCATTGACATTGCCCTGCCTGATGGCCATATGGTGGTGGACATCGGCGGCGGCACCAGCGATATTGCCGTTATCAGCCTGTCCGGTGTGGTGGAGTCTGCCTCCATCAAGGTGGCCGGCGACCAGTTCAACGAGGCTGTGGTGAAGTATATGCGCCGCAAGCACAATGTGCTGGTGGGTGAGCGCACAGCCGAGCAGATGAAGATCGAGATTGGCTGCGTCTATCCCCAGGAGGAGGACGCCAGCATTGATGTGAAGGGCCGCTGCCTGGTGACGGGCCTGCCCAAGACCATCACCGTTCATTCCTCTGAAATGCTGGAGGCGTTTGAGGAGCCGGTGGAGCGGATCCTGGAGGCCATTCACAGCGTGCTGGAGCGCACGCCTCCCGAGCTGGTGGGCGACATCTCCAACAACGGCATCGTCATGACCGGCGGCGGCAGCCTGGTAAAGGGCTTTGCCCAGCTGGTGGAGGCACGGACGGGGATCCATACCATGGTGGCCGAGGATGCCATCTCCTGCGTGGCCCAGGGCACCGGCAAGAGCCTGGATTCCTTGAACGATATGCAGGACGGCACCGTGAACCTCTCCCGCAGACGGCAGATGGGCTAAGATTCACTGGCGAAAAATCCGCGATTTTTCTGCCAAAGAGTTTATAGCCTGCTGTGCGTATAATTTTTGCCGCGCAACAGAGAAGCGGATTGCCACAGCCGGTGTGCGCACCGGCTTCGCAGTGACAAATTCTATTGCAAGAGCAGAGCGCCGCAAGGATTTTTCTTGCGGCGCTTCAGTTTGTAAAAAAGCCTCGCAGAGTTTGCCGCCCGCAGGCGGCAAATATTTCAAATCATTTTTCGCCGCGACATGTGCGTGGGGAAAAATACCTCTCAGGCTGCCAGTGTGGAATTTGTGCGCCGATGGCGCACAAATTATGCGCGCAGCAGACTTGGGGCCCTTTGTCGGAAAAAACCGGAGGTTTTTTCGACAGCATCAAGCGCCGCAAGGATTTTTCTTGCGGCGCTTTTTTGGAGGATTTATGGCTTGTTATTTGGGGCCGGACGGAGTATGATACAAATGGAGAGAGTATTTCTCCGTGTGAAGAAAAATAGGAGGAGCAAGTATGAAGTTTTCAACGAAAGTGGAAAAGTGCGGCCTATCCCCTATGCGGAAGTTCCATCCCTATGCGGTGGCGGCCCAGGAAAAAGGCAAGAAAATCTATCATCTGAATATCGGCCAGCCCGACATTGAGACGCCCAAGGCCTATTTTGACGCGGTGAAGCATTTCGACCAGCCGGTGCTGGAGTATGCCCCATCTCCCGGTATGCCGGTGCTCATCGAGGCCATCCGCGGCTACTACGCCAAGCTGGATATGCACTTTGCTCCGGCGGACATCCTCATCACCAACGGCGGCTCCGAGGCCCTGCAGATCGCCATGAACTGCATCCTGGACGATGGGGACGAGATCCTGATCCCCGAGCCCTTCTATCCCAACTATAACACCATGGTCTGCACCTGCGGTGCGGCCATCCATCCCATCCCCACCAAGCCCGAGGAGGGCTATCACTACGCTGATCGCCAAAAAATCGAGGCGGAGATCAACGAGCATACCCGGGCCATTATGTGCACCAACCCCGGCAACCCCACCGGCACTGTGCTGACCCCGGAGGAGATGCGCATGATGGTGGATATTGCCAAGGAGCATGGCCTGTTCATCATCGGCGACGAGGCGTACCGGGAGTTTGTGTACGCCGGGGAGCCGCTGCAGTCTCTGGGTGAATTTGAGGACGCGGCGGAGAATGTCATTGTTATCGACACCGTTTCCAAGCGCTTTTCCGCCTGCGGCGCGCGCATTGGCTGCCTCATTTCCCGGAATAAGGAGCTGATGGCCCACGCCATGAAGTACGCCCAGTGCCGCCTGTGCGTGCCCACCATCGACCAGGTGGCCTCCGCCGCCCTGTACGATGTGGGACCGGCGTATTTCGCCGCCGTCCGGGACGAGTACAAGCGCCGCCGGGACACGGTGATGCGCAAGCTGAAGGAGATCCCCGGGGTGGTGTGCGAGTGCCCCAAGGGTGCGTTTTACGCCATGGCCGCCCTGCCGGTGGACGACGCGGAGAAGTTCCAGATCTGGCTGCTGGAGCACTTCGACGACCACGGCGACACGGTGATGTTTGCTCCCGGCGGCGGATTCTACGCCACCCCCGGCAAGGGCATCAACGAGATCCGCATTGCCTATGTTCTCAAGCAGGCGGATCTGGAGCGGGCTATGGATTTGCTGGCACTGGGCATTCAGGCCTATAACAACAGATAGTTTTTGCAGAATTGGGAAGGACGGACGCTTGTGGGGCGTCCGTCCTTTTGCGTGGGGGCGGTGTATGCGGCGGGGTGCGGGCACCCCGCCCTGCGCAATTACAAGAGTTGCGGTATAAACCCGGCGGGCGGACAGAGTCGTCCGCCCATAAACCCTATTTTGTAGGGGCCGATGCCCACATCGGCCCGCCTTCACCAGCTACCAATCCATCCGTAGGGCGGACTGACCACAGCCCGCCGCCCCATTGCACACCCCCAATGGTGTATCCGTAGGGGGCGGACGACTCTGTCCGCCCGGCGCGATACAAGGAGTGCGGTGCGCCGAAAAGGTTATCCCCGCAGGGGAGTACGGATTGCCACAGCCAGTGTGCGCACCGGCTTCGCAATGACAGGCTTTTTGCATGGGGTGCGGTGAATTTCCTGGTGGTGCGTAGGGGAGAGGCTCTGCCCCTCCCACCCTGGTAGCGCTTCGATGATTTTCTCTGACATCGGTCACTGACTTCGCAATGACACATTACTTTGCCGGGAATGTCCCCTTGTTTTTTGCCGCGATAAGGGATATACTTATTATATATTTACAGATCATACAGGAGGGAGCCATATGTTTCAGGGCTATACGCAGGAAACGGTGGACTTTATGTGGGGCATCCGCTTTAACAATGAGCGGGGCTGGTTTTTGGAGCATAAGCAGCAGTATCAGACCCAACTGCTGGAGCCCACTCGAGCTCTGGGAGAGCAGGTCTATGAGGGCGTGCAGGCGATGCTGCCCCGGGAGCCGCTGATGCTGAAAACAAGCCGCATTTACCGGGATGCCCGGCGGCTTTTCGGCCGGGGACCCTACAAGGACCACCTGTGGTTCTGCGTGCGCACCGGGGATAAGGATTGGACCGGTCGGCCCACCTTTTACTTTGAGATCGCGCCGGAGTATTACAGCTACGGCATGGGCTTCTGGCAGGCTCCGGCGGAGCTGATGGAGGCATTTCGCCGGGATCTGCAGGCACATCCGGCGAAATTTGAGAAGCTGGTGCGGGGTTTTGAAAAGCAGGATGTGTTCACTCTCAACGGTGATAGCTACGCCCGCAGCAGGGGGGAGATCAGCGATCGTCTGCGGCCATGGTTTCAGAAGAAATCCATCACTCTCAGCCACGAGCTGCCTTTGGACGAGAAAATTTTTCATCCGGAGCTGGCGGAGGAAATTTTGGAGAATTTCAAGATGCTGGTGCCCTTTTACAAGTATTTTGCCGGACTGTGCGCCTCGGTAGCCCATGGGAAGCAGAGGGAAGAAATATAATTTTTGTGCAGAAAGGCATATTTCAGCGGCTTTTTTTGTTAAAAAAGGAGAGAGGCAGCCGTTGACAAGGAAGCGGGACATCTGTTATAATAAGCGTAGCAAATCCCTGATAACTGAATACCTTATCAAGAGTGGTTGAGGGAACGGCCCGATGAAACCACGGCAACCTGCACTGCAAGGTGCCAAATCCGACGAGTATGCTGAATGCGGAAGTGATAGTCCCGCATTCGTCCTTCGACAGATGAGGAGCGATTTTGAAGCACGATCCGTCGAATGTCGGAGCGTGTTTTTTTTCATAGCTCCGGACCACATTGACTGACAGGGGAAACATATCCTTTGACTTGCCAAAACCCTGTCTGCCCCGTCAGTTGATGCTATCGTATGGGATTTGCAAAATATTATACGAAAAGGAGCAAAAAATCATGGCAAGAAGATTATTTACATCCGAATCCGTTACCGAGGGACATCCCGATAAGATCTGCGATCAGATCTCCGATGCCGTTTTGGACGCGATTCTGGAGAAGGATCCCCATGGCCGCGTGGCCTGCGAGACCTGCGCCTCCACGGGCCTGATCCACATTATGGGTGAGATCACCACCAACTGCTATGTGGACATTCCCAAGATTGCCCGCCAGGTGGTGCTGGACATCGGCTACGACCGGGCTAAGTACGGCTTCGACGGCCACACCTGTGCCGTCATCACCAATATCGACGAGCAGAGCGGCGACATCGCTTTGGGCGTGGATAAGAGCTTGGAGGCCAAGAGCTCCGGCGATGCCGCCCTGGATAACGGCGCCGGCGACCAGGGCATGATGTTCGGCTACGCCTGCAATGAGACCCCGGAGCTGATGCCCCTGGCGATCTCCATTGCGCAGAAAATGGCCAAGCGCCTGACGGATGTGCGCAAGCAGGGCTTGGTTGACTATCTGCGCCCCGACGGCAAGACCCAGATCACCGTGGAGTACGATGAGAGCGGCAAGCCCGTTCGGGTGGACACCGTGGTGCTGTCTACCCAGCACGCCGCTGAGGCATCTCTGGAGCAGATTCGCGAGGATATGATCCGGCTGGTCATCAAGCCCACCGTGCCCGCCGACCTGCTGGACGAGAACACCAAGATCTATGTGAACCCCACCGGCCGATTTGTCATCGGCGGTCCCCAGGGCGATAGCGGCCTCACCGGACGCAAGATCATCGTGGACACCTACGGCGGCAGCGCACCCCACGGAGGCGGCGCCTTCTCCGGCAAGGATCCCACCAAGGTGGACCGCAGCGCCGCATACGCAGCCCGTTGGGTGGCCAAGAATGTAGTGGCCGCGGGCCTGGCGGATCGCTGCCAGGTGCAGCTGGCCTACGCCATCGGTGTGGCCCGGCCTGTAAGCGTGCTGGTGGAGACCTTCGGCACCGGCAAGGTGTCCGACGATAAGCTGGAGGAGGCTGTGGAGAAGGTGTTTGACCTGCGGCCCACGGCTATCATCCGCGATTTGGATCTTCAAAAGCCCATCTATCGTAAGCTGGCGGCCTACGGCCATAAGGGCCGGGAGGACCTGGGCGTGGCCTGGGAAAAGACCGATCGGGTGGACGCCCTGAAGGCGGCGCTGGGGCTGTAATCCGGCGGGGGAGGAAAAGCCCCCGGAATACAAAAGGCACCAAGACAAATTTTCCCCTTGCAAGCGAGGAAAAAAGCTGGTATAGTAGATATGCCGCCCGGATGCGGGCGGCATATCTTTATCCGGGTATAGCGAAGTTGGTATCGCGCCTGGTTTGGGAGTGCCGTGTCGGTATCCGGGACGGGGTAAGGTGAAACGCCGCAAAGCCTTGCGACGCCTGCATTTGCGGGATTTTCCCCGATTGCAGAAAGCGGCACAAAATCGCCTTTGACCACATAAATGACCACAGACAGAAAAAACTTTATTTTTACCGCTCGCCGTGGTATCATGACAGAAAAGTGAATATCCGGGTATAGCGAAGTTGGTATCGCGCCTGGTTTGGGAGCGGGTCGCTCCCCCTTCAAGCCGGAAAATACTGTGTCCGCAATCCCTTGATACACCTGCGATACAGGCACTTCCCCCGCAACCCGAGGTGGTCAAAAAAACCGCCTGACCACATGTTTGACCACATCTGGCGCAAAACTCAATAACCAAAAATCCGGGATTAGCGCAGTTGGTAGCGCGCTTGCTTTGGGAGCAAGATGTCGGGAGTTCGAGTCTCCCATCTCGGACCACAGCCCCTGAAATCGAATGATTTCAGGGGCTGTTTTCTTACTTAAGTATGCTCTTCTTTGAACAAGTTAAAATATTAGCGCGCTTTTGAATTCTTGTTCGCAGGTTTTCATTCTCGCAGAAAATTCATCGTAATTTAGCGCATCCACGGGAATTTTCAGGCCGTGCTTGGTAACGCTGATGTTATCACGTGGCATAACATTTTTCTCATAGGTCGAACCACGATTCAACCACAATTTCAAATCGTCAGAGCCTTCCGCTTCCGGATAGAGATAGTAGCCAGCCCTTGCATCAAAACGGAACATATAGGCAAGCACTTGTAAATAATCTTGATTGCCAATGTTATCAGTCGGCTTATACTTGGCATCGGCAATAATTCTCATTTCGCTGTTCCGACTGATAAAATCAGGGTAGATCAGCCCAACATTCCCGGCAAACAGTCTCTGCGCGCCTGTGCCGCTCTTGTTCATAGGATGATAGAAAGCATCCCCAATGAGCGAGTTGATGTATTCTTCCCACAACCATGCGCCATCGAACAGAATGCCATATATCCGCCTTGACCCTGTTCCGATTTGGTGTTTCTGATGTCGGAGAATCAAGAGACACAACCGCTGCAATGCAAGATACTCTCTAAAATAAGCGTGTCGGACAGCATTCTTTTTGTTTTGCTCAATAATCTTCTGCCTGTCACACGGCTCATATTTTGAGGTCGCATCTATAACGAGTTTTACCTCGTCTTTCACTTTGATCAGAAGTTTATTTCCGTAAGGCTTTCTTTTGATAAACTCTATTGTATGCCGCACCAGCTCCATCAGACTGTTATCATACGAAAACTCTCGCTGGCTGTATGCAATATTACCTACAAACGGGGTGTTCTTTTCTATATGCCTTACGACATCAATGGTGCCTTTTACATATCCGTCATTATACCTATGACGGATATACTTCTTGAATAAACCCTTCCGCATAGCGGTCTTGAGATAGTACGGGAACAAGAACAGCAAAAAATTGAACAGCCGATTATCTTGATTGGCATTAGACTCTAAATCAACAACATTTGGGAAGTCCAGAACCTTGTCCAAAAGATACTGGAAAAAGAAGTCTTCACCCTCTCCGCAAAAACGGGACTCGATTATAAGCCGTTCATCACCACATCCAAGAAAGCCCATCACATTACTCGCGCGGTAGGTATCATTGACGCTTTGAAGGATCATCTGATCTCGTGAAATATCCTCTGCGTCCTTTACGGTTTCGGGAAATACGAATACGCCTTCACGCTCAAGCTGTTCCAACGTTTTATCTGCAATTTTACCTGTCAGCTTCACTACTTGAGAAAAGACATCTTTTTTCTGCTGGGAGTTATCCTTGATCCTGAGCAGCTTCATTCGCATCACCTCTGGCGGGTTTCTGATAGCCGTATGCCCTTGCGAACCGATTCATAATTCCTTCCTCATCGTACATTCCCTGAATGTATTCCTGTAGGAGCGGTTGCAGATAATCAGTCCAAAGCTGGTCGAAATCAAGTGTTTTCAACTTTAGGAAGTAAGACGCTCCGATCTGATAATTTTCATTCAGATCCTCAACCTCTGCGATTGCCTTATTGAGCGCAGCCATCCTTCTGATTGCTTCAGCCTCTAATTCCTCGTTTTCCAGCGAGGCAAGCATTTCAAGACGCTCATCCGCTCTGAGTTCCACGAAACGGAAGCGACGGCGCATGGCAAAATCAAAGCTGTCCACAGAGCGGTCGATATCGTTCATGGTGCCGATGATATAGACATTTTCAGGAATATAGAACTTTTCGTCAGGGTCAGAGTGCAGATTAGAATATTGCGTGGAGATTTCTCCGGCTTTGCCGCGATAACCGGGATCTATCGCAAAGAACAGTTCACCGAAAATCTTTGAAATCTCGCCGCGGTTGATTTCATCTATAATGAATATGTATTTTTTCAGTTCCTCCTGTTTTGCCTTTGCTTTTGAAACTGTACTTTTCTTCGCTTTGATTGCTTTATAGATAGCAAAGTCATAGGAGTATCCTTGTGTAGCAAACGTCTTTCCGAAAAAGGACGTGATATCCTTTATTTTTTCAAACTTCTGCCCGGATTCCAGCATCTTTCTAACTTCATCCAAATTCAGAGCAAGCCTGTTGACAGATGCGTTACCGGGAATGGAAATATGGATATGCCCGTCATCCACGCCGGTAATGGTAAATTCATTTCCATTGATCGTTTTAAATGTGTCAACGCCAAACTCAACGCCGGAGAAAAACTCTGTCATGGATTCTTGAACCGTGACTTCCTTTTCTACGGTTTCTCTGGATTTTTGGGAGTCCTCATAGTTCTTTCTGGCACGGGCAACAAACTTCTTGAAAATGCCATCCTGCAATTCAAAGCCCATCGTCCCGTCATCGTTGACCTTTGGTCTCAGCCCCTCAACAAAATCAGAGTAGTCATAACTCGGATGGAACTGAACGAACTCAACCTGTTTCTTCTGCTCGTCAGTAAGAAGTGTGTAATCGTCAAAGTACCCATTGCTGATGATGTCCGCAGCGATTTCTTTAGCAAGATAAGATTTTCCGGTACCGGGCGCACCTCTGAAAATCAGATTTTTTGATTCAATCAGCATAGAAGAAAACGGATTTCGGTATCCCTTGAACTGTTGAACAAGCTCTTCCTGAACAGCAGCTTCCGTTTCTGCCGCTGCGGTTTCCTTCTCATCTTTTTCGCGGTATGTCAAAATGAACTGATCTCCCGGTTCACCGAAACGCTTCAAACATTCCTGAACGAAGATAATCGTAGAGAAGATATTCCAGCAATAGATAACAAACTGCCGTCCGTTGTCATAGCCGTATGTCAGGTACTCTATTGTGTTGCGGCGATTCTTGAAATCGTCAACACTCGCATAAATACCTCTGATTACGTCGCTGTCCGGGTTATATTTGCAGACAGGGAAGTTCTCCTTGTCCTCAACGGATAATGCAGCAAGCTGCTTCTCGAACACCTGACAGGCAATGCGGGGCAAGGTTTGATTGGAATTTCTTCTTTCGCCTTTGCTGTAGGCTCGCTTGATTACGTCTCCATTTGCCCTCTTGAAATAGGCGTCCAGCGGCTTATAGTTATCACCGAGGTTCAAATTATCCATTGTAAAGCGTTCATCCGTTGACTGTACACTTTCGGCAGTGATAGATAACTCAAATTTTTCTTGCTGCTTTGTCTCGATGGAGAAGCCCAGCTTTTCCAGATAGTTCCTTGCGTCAACGCTGTCAAAGGATTCTGTTGAAATATCTGTGCCGTTTGCCAAATGGTCAGCAACGGCTACTACATACTTCGGCGGGTATTTTTTCCCATTCTCAAACACAAGAACATATTTTACGCTCGTATTATGTTCGGGAACCCCGTTCTCGTCGATGAATTTCAGGGCGTCGATAATATTCTGCTTCTTCAGCTTCGGTATAGCCATGCTGCACCCCCAATATTTCAAGTTCACTTATGGCTCACGGTAGAAGCGTTCGGCAAATGCCTGCTGGATGATGTGGTCGTTTTCTTTCGTGAGGCCGTACGCAATTATCAATATCATAGTACCATCGATTTTAGCAAAAGACAAGAATCCGCATTATGCATACGCAATACTGTCGCAGAATTATCTTAGTTTTTTACACATTTCATCTATACCAAAACAGGGAAAAACAGAGGCAAGGATTGATAGGAATCCTTGCCTCTGTTTTTTCACTTCCGTGACTTCTATTTTCTCCCCAGCATTGCCACTACCATCCCATAATGTTTCTTCACAGTATTCCTCGCCAACCCGGTTCGTTTGGCGATGGTCGAGAACTCCGTGACCTCCGGGTGGAGGCGCATATAGTCCCACAGCTTGCGCTGTTTTTTGGTCAGCTTTTCCGGCGGGGCGATGCCCGCAAGCTGCTCTTTCAGCTTTTTGCGTTCCTCGTTCATCTCCGCGATCAGTGCTTTCAGCTTTTCCTCGCATTCCTCGCGGGTGTGGGCGTAGACGTTGCGGGAATGTTGCGTCCCGTCCGGCCATATGGGAGAATAGCGCCCTTCAAATAGGTGGTCGTTGAGTTCGCTGACGCAGCCGGTGCCCGGTTTCCTTTTCTTTCCCACATAGGGCTGGAAGTCTACGATGTCTTTCCGTTCCGGCTCCGTTTCTTCCTGCGGTTCTGCCTTGCCGATGCTCCGGTCAATGCTGGCGGCAGCAGCGCGCTGCATATCGCCGGTGATGTGGGTGTAGATGTCCAGCGTTGTCACCGCAGACACATGCCCCAGCATGGCGGAGAGGGTTTTCACATCCATGCCGTTCTCCAGCGCCAGCGTCGCGAAGGTGTGCCGCAGATCATGGAATCTGACACGCTTGCAGTCTGCCCGCTCCAGTATCGTCTGAAGCCGTCTGCGCGCCACGCCGGGCGTGATCGGTCGGTCCGCCTTCACCGGGGACGGAAACATCCAGCGGGAGTCCACCTTTTTGCGGTATTCCCGCAGCACGGCCAGCACCGCGGGCGGCAGCACCAGCTTTCGGACAGATGCCTTGGTTTTGGGCGGGATGATCTGCAATTCGCCGTTTACCGTGTACGCCTGTTTGTTGACGGTCAGCACACCTGTCTCGAAGTTCAGATCCTCCCATTGAAGCGCTATCAATTCACCCCGCCGCAGGCCGGTGCAGAGATCCAGCAGGAATAGTTCGTAGTACCCGTCCGCCTGCGCCTGAATGAGAAATTTCTGCAATTCCTCCCGATCCAGCACCTGCATCTCCTTTGCCTTTTTCGGCGGCAGCTTGCAGCCGATGGCGGGGTTTGTACGGAGCAGGTCATCCCGCACGGCCCGTTCCAAGGCAGAGCGGCAGACCGCGTGGCACATCCGCACCATGCGGTCGGAAAGGCCCGCTCCATATTGCTCCGTCAGACGCTTGCGGCCGTTCTTTTTCAGCCGCCCGTAGAATTGCTGCAAGTCATTCTGTGACAATTTGTTCAGCGGGATCTTCCCGATCTCCGGTAGGACATGGTTGTGGATGACATTTTCGTAGTTGTTCTGCGTGGAGGTGCGGAGCGTCGGCTTGCTGTGGGTTTCATACCAGTAGCACAGCCAGTCTCCGAACAGCATATCCGACTTAACTTTTCGGTCATTTCGCCCCACCATGCTTTCGGTGAGCTGCCGCAGCTTCTCCTGACATTCCCGCTTTGTTTTGGCGAGAACATTCTTCGTTTTGGGAAGGCCATTGTCATCATAGCCGATGACAACGCGGCCCTCCCACCGGCCGTCACTGCGTTGTCTTACGGTGCCGGTTCCGCTTTTCCGTTTCTTTGCCAAGGTCTCAACTCCTTCCCGAAGATTTCCTCCATGAAGCCGCCAACGATGCCGCTGGCGGCTTTTTGCATATCCGGTGTGACGTGGGTGTAGGTGTCCAGCGTGAAGCTGGCGTTGGTATGCCCCAGAATCCCCGACAGGGTCTTGGCATCCACGCCGCTGGCGATGGCGTGGGTGGCGAAGGTATGCCGCAGATCGTGGAAGCGAATGTCCGGCAGTCCCGCTTTGTGTAAGATCGCTTTCATGTGCGTGTAGGCACAGTTCGGAGACAGCGGCAGCTCCGGTCGGACAGGGTCTGGGAAGATCCATTGCGTGATCGCGTTCTCTTTTCGGCGGCGCAAAATTTCCGCCGTGCTGCGGGGCAGGACGATGGTGCGTTCACCGCTGCGGGTCTTGGTCTTGCCCAGCATATCGACCCCCAGCTTTCGGTTATGAAGGGTGCGGCGTACTTGCAGGACACCGTTCCGCGCGTCAAAGTCCTGCCACATGAGCCCGCAGATCTCGCCCCGCCGCAGGCCCGTGGTCAGCTCCACGTAGAAGAAGTCACCCCATATCTTGTCTTCCCGCACGGCGTCCAGAAAGGTGTCCAGTTCTTTGTCGGTCAGGACACGTTTCGGCGCATGGCTTGCCTTTGGCACCGTTGCGCCCACGGTGGGATTTTTAGCGATGATATGCGCGTGGAGGGCGTCCTCCATCGCCTGATGGAAGATGGCGTGGAGGCGGTTGATGGTGGTGTCCGACAGCGTGGAACCAAACCTCGGATGCTCCCTGACTCGCCCATTCTCTTTCAGCTTGCGGTAGAGCTTCTGCACATCCTGCGATGTCACCAGCGACACCTGCTTGCCGCCGAGCTGCGGCTTGATGTAGTTTTCGATGCAGCTTCGGTAACCCGCAAGGGTGCCGGGGCGGACGGTGTTCTCTTTATAGTCCGTCAGCCAACGGTCCAGCCACTCGCCCAAAGTCATCCGGCTGTCCTCGGTCAGTTCCACGTCCTGATAGCGTTCGATATTTTGATGGAGCTTTTCCGTCAGTTCTTTTTGTGTATGCGCATAGGCGTGCTGGAAGATGGGCGTACCGTTTTTCTTGTGGCCCACCACGATGCGGCCTTCCCAGCGGCCATCCTCCCGCTTGCGCACCATGCCGTCACCGGCCGGTCTTCGTTTTGTCATTCAGTCCTCCTGTTCCGCCGAGTGGCAGATGTGTTCTTCTTCCTCACGCTCGAAGGAATAGAGCCCATCTGCCTCCAACTCTTTCGCCATGCCCCACGCCAGCTTGAAGCCCGCCGTGAAGCTCATCAACGCGGACTCCGTCAGCAATGCGTTCTGTGCGTCGATCAGCCGTAGCAACTTCTTTCGCCCCGCGGCGTCCATGTCCTGCCGCAGTTCCTCTTGGGCGTATTCAATCTGAGCGTCTAATTCGCCGTGTACCTGCCGGTCGAAGCGCTTTTGCAGGGCTTTCATGTAGTCGTACATTGCGGCACCTCCTTTTTGGCAACCACAACACATACCACAACTCCGCTCACAAAGCTACTGTTTTCTGAAATGTTTCTTTGACTATTGCGGCGCAAAAACTGAACACCTCGACCCGCTTTACATATGGAATTTCATTGAAAATCCCTGTTGCTGTTCCAGCTCGTGATCATCCGGCTTGTGACCGAGGGCGACGCGCTTTTGCCGCAGCTGCGCCAGCCGCTTGCGGTCGATTTGGATGCCGTTGGCAGCGGGAGCCGGGGCGTTGTCCCGAAAGGTATTGCCCATGTGGTAGAGCAGCCGGGTGGCTGACAACAGGACGGAGGGCGGCTCCTGTTCGCCGCGCTCCATGCGTTTCATGAAAAATTCCGCGTAGGCGTGGCCGTTATCCCGCGCCGCCGCGAACCATTCGTAGGCGGTGTCCATGTCCTTCGGAACGCCCTCGCCCATGAGGGTCAGCTTTCCCAAGAGGTACTGTGCGTAGGCGTTTCCATTGTTCGCGGCCTGCCGCAGGTATTCCACCGCAGTCGAAGCGTCCTTTGGCACATTTTTGTCACTGAGATATTCCTTTCCCAACCGGTAGGCGGCGTAATTGTTGCCGTTGTCCGCCGAGCGTTTCAGCCAGTAAATGCCTTTGGCAGAATCGTGAACGTCTGCATCATCGGAGAGATACAGCTTGCCGAGGGCGTACTGCGCCGCATCGATTTCCTGTTTTGCCGCGCACTCCAAGAACTTTTGCGCTTTGGCCGTGTCCGGTATCAGCAGTCCGCCGTCACGGTACGCCGTGCCGATGATGTACTGGGCATGAGCATCGCCTGCATCCGCAAGCTGCTCCAACTGCTCCGCCGCTTCATCCCGTTCCTCCAAAGGGTAACTCTCATCGTTGGCCACGCTTTGCACATCCTGACATTCATAGCTCATGCCGTAGGTACTGATCTGTTCGCCGTCATCCTGCATTTCCTCGTCCTCGAAGGAAAATCTGTTCATGTGAAGATGCTCCGCCTCTTTGATGACGGCGTTCTTGATCTGGCGAAATTCCTTTTGCTGAGACAGCGGTGGACGTATTCTCTTTTTATCTTCGGAGTAGTAATCCTCCACCTGACATTGCAGCTCCCACCATGTTTGGTAGCACGCATCCACGGTAGGCAGCCGTGCCATTTGGTCGACGATCTCATCCACCAGCTTTTTCATTGGCTTTGGCAGATAGCCGTAGGTTTTCTTGCCGCCGACTTGACCGAGCTGCCGCGACAGGTCCCAGATCATCTGCTCCGCCTCTGGGTGGATGCAGGTCATCTCCCGCATGGCCTTCGCCAATTCCAGCATGGCTTTCCGTGCTTCCACCACCAGCTCGTCGCGGGATTTGCTTTTCTGCTCGTAGACGTGCAGCAGCTCCTGTCGGAAGATCTGATTGGTCAGCGTGGACCTGATCTGCCGTATCCCATCTTTGGACAGGTATGCCTGATTCGGCTTTGCCGACCATGCCATCATGTGGACGTGAGGATGATTTCCCTCGTCATGGAAGGCGGCGTACCAGCGAAAGTCCTCCGGCGGTATTTTCATCGCCGCGGCGATGTCATTGCGGTGGGTGCGCAGGAGTGTGCGCCACGCGTCCGCGTGGTCATACCCCAGCCGCTCCGCGTCCTCCCGGTGGAGGGAGATGATGTGTGTCCACACGTTGCCGGTGTAGTGATCCAATTCGTCCGCGACAGCGGCGAGGTCAACGGCATCATCGTCACCGAAGAGACCGTGTTCCCCCAGCCGCTCCGCTCTGGGCCGCAGGGCGATGTACTTGGCGTAACCTTCCATGCCCTGTACCCGATCCCAATTCGATTCCAGCGCCAGCGTGATGAGTGCGGACGCATTTGCTTTTGTCGGGTGTGAGAGGTAGTCCTCGTACTCCATCAGCTCTTTTGCGTCAGGAAAATCCTTCACCAGCTTTGCGATGAGCTGCTCCTGCTTGTTGGTGGTCGGACGGTCATCCGGGATGATCTCCACACGCTCCCGCGTCGCGATGTACTTGAGATACCCACCAGCGCTTTGCCCAGCGCCGCACTTGATGTACGGACTTTTGACGATCAGCCTTGCCATGCTTCGCTCTCCAGTTCACGGAGCTTCTGTTCCAACCGCAGCTGACCGTTGGTGCGCTTGACGGCGGCGATGCTCTTGGCCCGTTCCTGCCGCAGCACTTCCTCGCTCACATTGAGGCTTTGCAGGAGGATGGACATTGCCATGTCCATCTCCACCGTCTGCTTGTAGAGCAGCGACGCGATGCGATCCTCGAAGAGCTTCAGCCGACTGTCGATGGCAGACTGCACCGCACGGGGCAGCGTGGTGCTTTCGCCTGCGGCGAGCATATCCGCGTAGCAGTTCACCGCCTTTTCGATGAATTCATTTTTGCTGCGGCAGTTATCTTCCTGATACCACCGCTCTATTTTGGCGGCTGTTTCATCCGTCATACGGAAGTTCAGCCTGTTTTCATTTTTGCTCATAATTCCCTCCAATCTGCTGTAAGGCACGCTCATTTTCGTTGAAACGCCTGTGCTCGCGGGAACAAAGACGCCAGTCGCTCCAAAAGTTCTCTCAAAAGGCGCCACAATCGCCTGCGTTGAAACCCCCGTCAACTGCCCGCACTGCGGGCAGAAGTGATTGGGCAGAGCGTCGGTTCCGACGCCAACCCTTTATCCTGCTATAAATAAAACCCCCTGATAACCGCCCAACCTGCCTGAGATACGCTGAAGGTGCGTCCCATATGGCGAGGGAAAGCCCTCTCCAGAGCGGTTTCAAATCACACTCGCACAAACGCCGCAACGCTCGTTTCAAGGGGCTGCGGCGGGTACACACGCCACCCCAGCCCCTAACCGCGCACACAGCGGCTTACACGGCGAAACACGGGGCGTTTTGGATGGGGGGTGGTATCACTACCCTCGGAGCGTTTTGCGCGGTTCGGAAACCCTGCGCGGCCGGGTATCAGAACGGCAAACTTTGCCGCTTTTAGGCCTTGGCCGGATGTACTCCCGAAGAACGCGGAGAGCCTGCGGGACAGCGATGCGTTCATGCGCGTCGCTGTCCCGAGGCATCGCGGCCCCGCTGGGCTGCGTGATCCCATTGCTGTTTCTCTCACCGCATTGATGGGCTTCACGGTTTTGCTTGTCCATGATAACAGCACGCGGAAACATATCTGCCGGTTTCACACGCTGGTCTGTTCCATGCGTCTTGCCACTCGCTGCCGTTCCTTTGCTCTGTCCACAGCATCCATCTGCCGCTGATAAAACTGGTTGATGGAAAACTGGATCGGCAGGATCGTGTAGAGCAGACTTCCGTTTTGCTTGCGC